>OLPB01001532.1_pt1 | contig 10059 bp, 3 predicted proteins | sample 1672001 | NCBI WGS metagenome assembly OLPB01 (sample SAMEA3136635, study PRJEB25190) | human gut metagenome | biome: human gut; feature: human-associated habitat; material: faeces | place: Austria | collected 2013 | reverse complement strand
ATGACTTGGATATCGCAACCTTGACGGTTTTGGAAAACTTCCTTCAAAACTTTGGTGGACCAGTCATTACCGTTAGTCACGACCGTTATTTCCTAGACAAGGTCGCGAGTAAAATCCTGGCTTTTGAAAATGGGGGCATTCGTGAGTTCTTTGGCAATTATACGGATTATTTAGATGAAAAAGCCTTTGAAGCAGCCCAGGTATCGGCTAGTCAAAAGATTGAAAAAGAGAAACCTGTCAAGCCAAAAGAAGAGAAGAAGCGCATGAGCTACAAGGAGAAGCAAGAGTGGGCAAGTATTGAGGCAGATATCGAAGCGATTGAAAATCGAATTGCAGAGATTGAAGTGGAGATGAATGAAAACGGCTCTGACTTTGGCAAGTTGTCAGCCCTTCAAAAAGAACTAGATCAGGAAAACGAGCGTCTACTTGAAAAGTATGATCGTTATGATTACCTAAGTGAATTAGATGAATAAGGAGGCACTATGAATCAATTGAACCGGATATCCCTTGGGATTTCAGCTACTATTTTTACCATTATTGGTATCGTCTTGTTTATCAATCCGATTGAGCACATTGGCTCGTTTAGCTGGTTGATTTCCTGTGGTTTCTTTTTAATCTCCCTTTCGCGTTTTTCACGCTATTACCGATTGCGTCAAGCTGGTATCATCCAGCAGCAACAGCTCTTTCACAGTATGGTCGCCTTGGTTTTTGCGGTCTACTTACTGCTCTATGGCTACAAGACCTTGCCGATTGTCTTTCCAGTTACTTTAGGAATTTGGCTGATCTATCGTTCGATTTTAAACTTCCGAAAAGCCAATTTCTACTCTAGGAAGGTTGAGGAACTGTCCAAGCGTTATATTTTCTTTGCCTTGCTACAGCTCTTCATCGGCTTGTTCTTAATTGTCAGTCCATTATCAATCAGTGTCATTCTCCTGAATATTATTGGTTTGATTTTCCTGCTTCTAGGATTTCAATCCTTCAGCCTCTTGCTAAAAAGTTAAGAAAAGTTACGTGCAAACCTTTGCGTTTGATAAAAAGTCTGATATAATAGAACTGTAAGTGTTTACAAGTTTGAAAGGAGTTACAGATGTCTAAAAAAATTATCGGTATTGACCTTGGAGGAACTTCCATCAAGTTTGCTATCCTCACTTTAGATGGGGAAGTTCAAGAAAAATGGTCTATTAAAACTAATATCTTGGATGAAGGTAGCCATATCGTCGACGATATGATCGAATCGATCGCTCATCGTTTGAAAATGCTTGGGCTTGATGCTTCTGAATTCCAAGGAATCGGAATGGGATCGCCTGGTGTTGTTGACCGTGAAAAAGGTACAGTTATCGGGGCCTACAACTTGAACTGGAAGACCCTTCAACCAGTTAAAGAAAAGATCGAAAGTGCCCTTCATATTCCATTCTTCATTGATAACGATGCCAACGTTGCTGCTTTGGGTGAACGTTGGAAAGGGGCTGGTGAAAACCAACCAGATGTTGTCTTCATGACACTTGGTACAGGTGTTGGCGGTGGTATCGTCGCTGAAGGTCGTCTCTTGCACGGTGTGCGTGGAGCTGCTGGAGAACTTGGTCACATCACGGTTGACTTTGATGATCCAATCCAATGTACCTGTGGTAAAAAAGGCTGTCTTGAAACGGTTGCGTCAGCAACAGGGATCGTCAACTTGACTCGTCGTTATGCAGATGAGTACGAAGGGGACTCTCAATTGAAAGTCTTGATCGACAATGGTGAAGAAGTGACAGCTAAAACGGTCTTTGATCTAGCAAAAGAGGGTGACGCTCTTGCTTTGATCGTTTATAAGAACTTCTCACGTTACCTTGGACTTGCTGCAGCCAATATCGGTTCAACCTTGAACCCGTCTAAGATCGTTATCGGTGGTGGGGTATCTGCTGCTGGAGACTTCCTCTTGGATGGTGTGCGCAAGGTCTTTGAAGAAAACTCATTCCCACAAGTACGTGAATCTACTCAATTGGCGCTTGCTACTTTGGGAAATGATGCGGGTGTCATCGGTGCCGCATCTCTAGTATTACAATAAGATTAAAAGGAGATTTGCCTCTCCTTTTTTCTTTATCCTGTGATATAATGAAAGCAATAGTAGATTAAAGGAGGAGATATGACAAAAGCAGATACCATTTTTAAAGAGTATATTCGGAAAATCATGGAAGAAGGTGTTTGGTCTGAACAGGCCCGACCTAAATACAAGGATGGTAGAACGGCCAACTCCAAGTATATCACGGGAGCCTTTATGGAGTTTGATCTTGCAAAAGGCGAGTTTCCCATTACGACCCTTCGTCCCATCGCGATTAAATCAGCTATCAAAGAGATGCTCTGGATTTACCAAGACCAGTCCAATCGTTTAGATGTCTTAGAAGAAAAGTACAATGTCCATTATTGGAACGACTGGGAAGTGGGGGATAGTCAGACTATCGGTCAGCGCTATGGTGCGGTGGTCAAAAAGCATGACATTACCAATAAAATTCTCAAGCAATTAGAAGCCAATCCTTGGAATCGCCGCAACATCATCTCGCTCTGGGATTATGATGCCTTCGAGGAGACGGAAGGACTCTTGCCCTGTGCTTTTCAGACCATGTTTGACGTACGGCGCGTGGATGGAGAGATCTATCTAGATGCAACCTTGACCCAGCGTTCGAATGATATGTTGGTAGCTCACCATATCAATGCCATGCAATATGTAGCCCTTCAGATGATGATTGCCAAGCACTTTGGCTGGAAGGTTGGGAAGTTCTTTTACTTCATTAATAACCTTCACATCTATGACAATCAATTTGAACAGGCTGAAGAGTTACTTCGTCGTGAGCCTTCAAATTGCCAACCGCGCTTGGTCTTGAATGTGCCAGATGGAACCAATTTCTTTGACATCAAACCAGAAGATTTTGAGTTGGTCGATTATGATCCAGTGAAGCCACAATTAAAGTTTGATCTTGCCATTTAGTAATAATCAAGGTTTTTTGATGCCTTGATCAATTGGTAAAATCCTTTTAGAATTAAAACAATTTTAGCTAAAAATTTTTACTCATTTTTGAGTCAATATGTTTTGAAAATCGTTCGGTTTTTGTTAGAATAGATAAGGTTTGTAAAAACTAAACAATTTTAAAAAGAATGTTAATTTATAGATAAATATGGAGGTCCATTAGATGGGGAAAGACTTATTTAATGATCGTATTAGCAGATTCTCAATTCGTAAACTGAATGTGGGTGTTTGCTCAGTACTTTTGGGAACACTTGTCATGGTAGGTACAGCAGCAAGTGCAGCCGCAGAAGAAAATACAAATACGACAAGTGAAAGTGTAGCAGCAGTTGCAACAGCGTCAGAAGCGCCTGAAGCGTCAACAGCTACAGCAACTTCAGCAACATCAACCGCTGCAACGACATCTACTTATGATGCAAACGCAGCAATCACTGCACCAGAGACTTCAACTGCTGCAGCAACATCAACAGCACCTGCTTCAACTAGTGAAGCAAGTAGCACAAGTACAGCAGCTTCAGCAACATCTGCTACCTCAACTGCACCGGGAACATCAACCGCTGCAACACCAAAATTAGAAGCAACTACGCCAGCAAACAAGGCAGCAGAAGCAGCTGCAACAGATAAGAAAGAAGAAGTGGCTGCTGGTGTCGTAGCACCAGCCTCAGAAAACAATGCTGTGACAGCAGAGACTTCTGGTCCTAAGCGTCGTAATCGTCGTGCTCTTGGTGATCCAAATGATCCAAGCTTGATCGGGGATGACGTTGAAGACGCAACTTCAACTCCGAAAGTTGAAAAACCTGGCTTTACAACAAATGTAAATGCTGCAGACCTTGCTAGTCAAATCTCCTGGTTGGACTTTGGCGATACAGCCAACTGGACAGGGACTACTACAACATCAAAAGGGGAACTTGCTCTCCAAGTTGGTGCTACCTATACTAAGGAAATTATGCCGGGTTATGTGGTTACCATCAAAGTAAAATCTTTGAAACCCTTCCAAGCGACTGAAATCTACAAAAAGCGTTTAGAAGACCGAGGAGCGACGGCTGCTGAAAAAGCAACCTATGATCCAAATGCAAAAAATGGTTATGTGAATGGAAATGGAAATCAGTCGTATACTCTGCCAGCATTTAATGCCGGTGAAGAAGCTAAAGTTATAGCAAATGCTCAAACCCGTTGGACAGAAATAATAGGTGAAGGCATCAATACTGGGACTAAAAAAACAACCATCAGTTCCGAGTTTGACGGTGGGAATATCGGTGTTCAGTTTGATGTTTCTGCAACCTTCCGTGGAAAAGTGGTCAAACCTGCCATTGTCATGGCGGATGGTGAGTCCGCTAACCCTGGTGAATTGGTTATGTTCACCACAAACGGACAAGGTTGGCAACATATTGGTGAGTGGTATAAATATGGAAATAAATCTACTAAAACTTATATTCCACAAGATACAGACAATTTATTTGGTTCAAACCCTATAACTAATATAGATGGCTTGAATTTCTATGCGGTGAACCTTAATCAACTTCGTAATAGTACTCAAGTCGGACCAGACAAAAAAGCAGTTGCTTGGAAATATTATGGAAGTGCCGATTTAACAACTGCAGGTCTCGGAACGGGAGTCTTCGGACCAAATATTTCTGCAAGTAGTGTTGCTGTTCCCCTTGTTATGACACGTGGGGCTTCTGAAGTTGGTTTATATATCGCTTCAGGTGGGAAACAGGCAGCTATGCTTGGCTTCTTCCCGCTTGATGAAGGGGATGCACCGGAGTCTTATGGTAAGGCTATCCACTCTATCGCAACCGTTGATGGGATAACAGGTAAGAAAGTTAACCAGCCTTATCTTGGTCACTTAAGCCCAGATATGGATGAAAACAATGCACTTGATTGGTTTGGTGATGACAAGGCAACGACAGCTGATGAAGGAGTTGATCAATTGCTCCCAGCTGACCTCAAAGGGACAACCAATGAGATGATCAAGATGGATCGTACGCATCCAGGGAACTACACCATCACTCTTGAAGCCCATACAGATGGGGCGCCTCAAGCCAATATTTATGGTTGGATTGACTTTAACCAAAATGGCACCTTTGATGAAGATGAACGTTCTGAGTTGGCTACTATTACCAAGGATGGTTCTGTTACTCTAAGATTCACCAAGAGCAAAACCTATATCGATCCAAGTGTCAATGAACTAGGCGTACGTGTCCGGATTGCTAAGGATGCTGTTCAAATCGAAAGCCCTACAGGAATGGCTTTCTCAGGGGAAGTTGAAGATTTCAGAACTCAGGTTACTCACCCACCAAAAGGAGAAGTCAAAGAAACAACTGGTCTTCAAGGTGAAAAACAAAGCTCTACTGTAGCCTTTACGGCTCGTGGTCTCTATAAGTATAGTCTTACAGATAAGGCTCAGATTGACGAGGCAGTTGCTCCTCAGATGGTGGACAACCGTACTGGTCAAGTCGTAACACCAGGAGCCGATGGCTACTATGCTGTGCCTGGTCAAGGGAAATATAAGATCACTCCAAACGGGACTTCAGTGGATGTTGGGTTCATTCCTGAAGATCACTTCCTAGGAACAGCAGATGGTATTTCTATCCGTCGTACAGATACCAATGGCTATGACACAGGTTGGTCTACTAAATTCCCTGACATGGAAGCCAATGTCGATACGGCCATCAATACCATGGACGGTCTTTACATCCCAACGGTTACTCCAAAAGATATCAAAGGCGAAAGCAAGACGTCTACCGATGTGCAAGGAGCAACCCAAACAGGTACACCAACCTTTAATGTAGTTGGAACTAACCTAGATGGTAATAAGATTACTGTTACTCCAAGTGCCTTATATCCTGCTAAATTGGTAGATCCAGCAACTGGTCAACCGACAAATGCTCTTTCTGTTACGGTAGCAGGAGAAGGAACTTACACTATCGATGATACGACTGGTAAAGTGACCTTCGTTCCAGAACCTGGTTTTACAGGCACTGCGAATGGCGTAACGGTGACCTTGTCTGCTCCTGTTGGACGAGATAAAGATGGTACGATTCGTGATGAGTACGTTAAGACAGCGACTGCTAAGTACACTCCAACGGTAACACCAATTACGGTTACTCCTACAAATAAAGTTTCTGCAGATGTTCAGAACGTTCCTCAAACACAAACACCAACCTTTGATTTAAGTAATGACAAGACAGCTCAAATCACAAGCAAGAAATTGGTGGATCCAACAACTGGTCAACCGACTGATGATGCAACTGTAACTGTAGCGGGAGAAGGTAGCTATACTATCGATCCAACGACTGGAGCAGTTACATTTACTCCAGAAAAAGATTTTGTAGGTACTGCAACAGGAGTAACTGTTCAGGCAACTGCTACAATTACAAATGCGAACGGTAAGACTGCAACCATCACATCGGATGCGACTTACACACCAACAGTTGTAGCAGCTGTTCCAACAGCTCAACCTGCTAAATCTAAGGATATTCAAGGTGCTACGCAAACAGGCACTCCAACCTTTGCAGGCACAACTGTCCAAGTCAACGGTCAAGACAAGGCTATTACCATCAAAGACAATAGTTACAAACTCTTGGATAAAGATGGGAACGAAGTAACCGGTACAACCCCAGCATATGCAGCAGACGGTACAACTGAAATCGGTAACTTCTCAATTGATCCAGCAACTGGAACAGTAACCTTCACACCGACTGATAAATCATATACAGGTGCTGTTACACCGGCTAAGGTTCAAGCTGAAAGCTCGAATGGTATCAAGGTGGCTACAACCTACACACCAGAAATCGTTCCAGTAAGTCCAACCGCAACACCAGCTGAGTCAACTGATATCCAAGGTGCCACACAAACAGGCAAACCTGAATTCCAAGGTGGAACAGTAAACGTTGATGGCGTTGATAAAACAGTAGCCATCAATGAAGCTGTACCAGCGACATTTGACGATGGTACAAAAACTAAGACAATTCCAAACATTGGTACCTACACTGTAGCATCAGATGGTACTGTAACCTTTGTTCCAGAAAAATCATTTACTGGTACAGCTCCAGCAGTAACCGTTGTCCGTGAAGACATGAATGGAACCAAGGCGCAAGCGACGTACACACCAACAGTTACACCAGTTAAGCCAACTGCAGAGCCAGCAACTTCTACTGGTAAGCAAGGTCAAACCCAAACAGGTAAGCCTGAATTTACTGAGGGCGACAGCCGTGTGCCAATGAACGATGACGTTCCAGCTACTTTCGACGATGGTTCAACTACCAAGACAGTTGATGGAGTTGGTACTTACACAGTAGCAGCAGACGGAACTGTAACTTTTGTTCCAGAGAAATCATTTACTGGAACAGCACCAGCAGTGACAGTGGTTCGTGAAGACAAGAACGGAACCAAAGCTTCTGCGACTTACACCCCAACAGTAACACCGGTGACTCCAACTGCTACACCAGCAGAATCAACTGGTCCTCAAGGTGTGGTTCAGACCGGAACAGTAACCTTTACCGAGGGAGATTCCGTTGCTCCAATCGACAAAGATACCATTACTCTTCTTGATGAAAATGGCCAACCAGCAGCGGCAGTGTTTGCGAAATCACCAGCGGGTGATATTATTGGTACCTTCACAGTTGATAAAGAGACAGGTGTTGTAACCTTCACACCAACAGACAAATCTTATTCAGGTGATGTTGTCCCAGTTAAGGTTCAAGCAGCTGATACAAATGGTACAACAGTAGAAACAACTTACACACCTAAGATTACTCCAGTCGTTCCAACTTCTGAAGATGCAACATCGACAGATATCCAAGGTCAAACACAATCTGGTAAACCAACCTTTACCGAAGGAAATCCAAATGTTCCAATCGATGAGGATACTCCAGCTACCTTCGAAGATGGCTCAACTACGAAGACTGTCGATGGTGAAGGAACTTACACAGTTTCTCCAGATGGAACAGTAACCTTCGTACCAGAAAAATCATTCACTGGAACTGCTTCAGGTGTAACAGTGAAACGTGTGGATAAGAACGGTACTGAAATCACAGCGAAGTACACACCAACTGTGACACCAGTAACTCCAACTGCAACACCAGTTGAAACTACAGATATCCAAGGTGCTACACAAACTGGTAAACCTGTATTTACTGAGGGTAATAGCCGTGTGCCGATGAATGATGATGTTGCTGCAACATTTGACGATGGCTCAACGACTAAGACTGTTGACGGCGTTGGTACTTACACAGTGGCAGCAGACGGAACCGTAACCTTCGTTCCTGAGAAATCATTTACTGGAACAGCACCAGCAGTGACGGTTGTTCGTGAAGACATGAACGGTACTAAAGCTTCTGCGACATATACACCAACAGTAACCCCAGTAACACCGACTGCAGAAGATACAACATCTACAGGTAAACAAGGACAAACCCAAACAGGTAAGCCTAAATTTACTGAAGGCAACAGCCGTGTGCCAATGAATGATGACGTTCCAGCTACTTTTGATGATGGTTCAACTACCAAGACAGTCGATGGCGTTGGTACTTACACGGTGGCTTCAGACGGTACAGTTACATTCGTCCCTGAAAAATCATTCACAGGTAAAGCACCAGCCGTAACAGTTGTTCGTGAAGATAAGAACGGAACAAAAGCTTCTGCAACTTACACACCAACTGTAACTCCAGTAACTCCAACTGCAACACCTGCTGAATCTACTGGACCTCAAGGTTTGGTTCAAACAGGTACAGTAACCTTCACTGAAGGTGATGAAGTAGCACCAATCGACAAGGATACCATTACTCTTCTTGATGAAAATGGTCAACCAGCAACATCTGTAGTTGCTAAGTCACCAGAAGGTAAAGAAATTGGTACCTTCACCGTTGATAAAGATACAGGTGTTGTGACCTTCACACCAACGGATAAATCTTATTCCGGCGATGTTGTCCCAGTTAAGGTTCAAGCTGCGGATACTAACGGTACAACAGTAGAAACAACTTACACACCTAAGATTACTCCAGTTGTTCCAACATCTGAAGATGCTACATCAACTGATATCCAAGGTCAAACTCAAACAGGTAAACCAACCTTCACGGAAGGCAATCCAAATGTTCCAATTGATGAGGATACACCAGCTACCTTCGAAGATGGTTCAACGACTAAGACAGTAGATGGAGAAGGTACATACACTGTTTCTCCAGATGGAACCGTAACTTTCGTCCCAGAAAAATCATTCACTGGAACTGCTTCAGGCGTAACAGTGAAACGTGTTGATAAGAACGGTACTGAAATCACAGCTAAATACACACCAACTGTGACACCAGTAACCCCAACAGCTGCACCAGCTGAATCAACAGACATCCAAGGGGCAACCCAAACAGGCAAACCTGAATTCACTGAAGGCGATAGCCGTGTGCCTATGAACGACGCTGTTCCAGCAACATTTGATGATGGATCAACTACGAAGACTGTAGATGGTGTTGGTACTTACACAGTGGCAGCAGACGGTACAGTAACCTTTGTACCAGAAAAATCATTTGTTGGAACTGCACCTGCTGTAACTGTTGTTCGTGAAGATAAGAACGGAACCAAAGCTTCTGCGACTTACACACCAACAGTTACACCGGTAACACCAACTGCGACACCAGCTGAAACAACAGGTGTTCAAGGTGCAACCCAATCTGGCAAACCAACCTTCACTGAAGGTAATAACCGTGTACCAATGAATGATGACGTTCCAGCAACCTTCGATGATGGATCTACTTCTAAGACTGTTGATGGCGTTGGTACTTATACAGTAGCTGCAGACGGAACTGTAACATTTGTTCCAGAACCAAGCTTTACTGGTACTGCACCAGCTGTAACAGTAGTTCGTGAAGATAAGAACGGAACTAAAGCATCTGCAACTTACACACCAACTGTTAATCCAGTCACTCTTACTCCAACAAATAAAGTTTCTGAAGACATTCAAAATATTCCTCAAACTGAAACTCCAACATTTGCTTTGAGTGATGATGAGACTGCTCAAATTACAAGTAAGAAATTGATTGACCCTGCAACAGGTCAACCAACAG
>OLPB01001524.1_pt1 | contig 10120 bp, 8 predicted proteins | sample 1672001 | NCBI WGS metagenome assembly OLPB01 (sample SAMEA3136635, study PRJEB25190) | human gut metagenome | biome: human gut; feature: human-associated habitat; material: faeces | place: Austria | collected 2013 | reverse complement strand
TTAGCATAGGTAATCTGACCAAGTTTAGAGGCATCAGCTAGAACATAGGCTTTTTTCGCATTAGCTATCACTGTTCGTTTAATAACCGCCTCTTCCATATCTGGCGTTGTGAAATAATTGGCATCAACTCCATTAGCACCAATGAAAGCACAATCAAAATTCAGTTGTCTGATTTGTTCCAGAGCTGTACTTCCAATAGAGGCATCTGTTGAATGTTTAACCTTACCACCAATAATCCTAGTACTAATACCGAGATCTACCAGCTTAACAGCATGATGGATAGAATTAGTCACAACCGTCACCTGACGATTGCTCAAATGTGGAATCAAAAGTTCATTCGTTGTACTAGCCTCAAGAAAAACGACATCACCTTCCTTAATCAAATCGGCAGCATAGCCAGCTAATTGAGCCTTTTCTTGAACATTTCTGATAGCTTTTTGGCTATTGGCAATTTCTTCCTTTAGACCATGAATACTTTCAGCACCACCATGAACACGTTTAAGTTTGCCATCTGCCGCTAACTCATCCAAGTCACGACGAATTGTCGACTCAGACGTATCACTTAATAAAACTGTCAGGTTTTCCAAAGTGACAAAACCATCTTGTTTCAACTGAGACAAGATAATCTGCTTACGTTCAGACTTTAGCATAATCTCTCCTTCTGTAATCGTTTACAAAATCTATTATACTAAATTTCTAATAGCTGTCAATAAAAAACCTCAAAAAAAATCAAAATATTTCATTATAAAACGCTAACCTATCAAAATGAAGCAATTTGATAAGAAAGTTCATATATTTTTAACAGGGTAAATCTTTTCACTTTTACTACAAAATAAAAAAAGCCTTTCGGCTTTCTTAGCTTATTTGGCTCTATAATTTCTGTAGTGGGTAAAACCTGCTAAGAAGTTATGGAGCTTTTGAGTATACAAAAAGTCCCATCTGACTTAAAATTTAAAGCGACGAAACCATAAATAGAAAGAATTATATAAGACAATTCTATCATACTACAGAATTAATCGGAATTAAAGACAAAAATATCACTTTAACTAAAGTTTTTCAACACGAGACACATATTGATGTTCAAGCTACACTTGATTACACTCCTCCTAAGTGTTGTCATTGTCAAGGAAAACAAATCAAATACGACTTTTAAAAGCCTTATAAGATTCCTTTTATTGAGATTGGTGGACTCCCTAGTCTTATTCGTTTGAAGAAGAGAAGATTTCAATGTAAAGACTGCCATAAAGTGACGGTTTCTGAGACCTCCCTTGTTCAGAAGAACTGTCAAATCTCTGAATTAGTGAAGCAGAAAACAGCTCAACTCTTGCTTAATCGAGAAGCTTTGACGCACATCACTGAAAAACTTGCCATCTCGACCTCAACTGTGTATCGTAAGCTTAAACAATTTCAGTTCAAGGATGACCATTCTACCTTACCTGAAGTACTGTCTTGGGATGAATTCTCTTATCAAAAGGGAAAGCTAGCCTTTATTGCTCAGGATTATGAGACTAAGAAAATTATCACTATTCTTGATAACAGACGACAAACAACCATTCGTAGTCACTTTTTCAAATACTCTAAAGAAGCTCGAGAAGGGGTGAAAATTGTTACTATGGATATGTCTGGTAATTACATCCCTTTAATCAAAACTATTTTTCCCAATGCTAAAATTGTTCTTGACCGTTTTCACATTGTCCAACATATGAACAGAACGCTAAAACAGACACGCATTCAAATAATGAAATAATTTGAGAAGAAGTCTCTTGAATATCGTGTTCTAAAATATTACTGGAAACTCATTCAAAAGGATAGTCGAAAACTATTACTTGACGCCTTTTATTCGAGGACTTTCAGGGAAACCTTAACACCTAAAGAGTGTTTAGACAAGATTTTTAAACACGACAATTTTTTGGATTAATTCAGGAAGCTTTACCTCAACTCAATCACTCATTTAAAACAACTCTAACAACTTTAAAAAACGTATTTACATCGCTTTGAACAGCAAAAAAGCGAGAACATCATTTGTTCTCGCTAGAGCTTAACTTTGCCACCCACTACAGAAATTATAGAGCCGATTATCAGAAAGTGAGTGATTTCAACAGCGAATTACAATAATTTGTTATAATACTAACAAAGATTAATTGAATTGGAGAGAAATATGGGAGTATATGTAGACAAGACGGTTTAGAGCAATTTGTTATAGATAATGCTAATTCTAGTGATAAGATTGCTATTATAAGCGGATATTGTAGCCCAGATACAATCGAAAAGATAGCTAGGCTAGGTAAAAAGTTAGAGTTTTATTTTGGAATGGCTTCTAGAGGAGCTTTGACTCCGTTATTACTTAATAAGTTGCAAGATTTAGAGCAAATTACACTAATTAAAAAAATTTTTGTTGTATCAGACTATCATGTACATACAAAGTGTTATATTTTTAAAGAAAACGGAGGTATTAAAAATATACTAGTTGGATCAGCAAATTGTTCAATAAATGGTCTCAGAAGTGGGAAAAATTCTGAATTATTGGTTGATTTGAACAAAAACGAACTGATAAATCAACACTACTTGAATGATTTAGATTTGTACTGTTCAGAAGTTACTAAGTCTTCACTTCCAATAGATGATGGCCAAATTTTGGTTTCGTCACAAAGCGTTACAACTAGATCTAAAGGTACAGGTAGAAATAAATATAAGATTTCAAAGAATCCTTTTGTTGCACTGATACCTTTGTTTAGAATTAAAGGAACTAAAAAAGTTGTTCCTGACAGTAGTGGTTTAAATTGGGGTAATCAAAAAGGTCATACGAAGAAGGGGAGCATGGAATCATATTTTGCAGTGACAGCAGAATTGATAGATAATCATCCTATTGTATTTCCTTTTAAACCTCAAAAACGAAATACAACTTCTGGCAAAATTACAAGAGATCATGATCCTATTACCGTTTTGTGGGATGATGGCACTGTAATGGAAATGATTTTTTCTGGTACTGGTGTAGAGAGACCCTCTAAAGATGATCGTACCCCTAATAATCCATATAGGCAGTTATCCTAAGCAATTGACAAGTGCTGATGGCGTGGTGCTGAACTGGGGGCATATATCAGAAGAATGGGATTATCATCTACTCACAAAATTACAATGTCAGATCTAAAATCTTTTAAAAACAAATACGTAGAATTTACGTATATTCAGGATGGCTATTATGAAGCTTCCTTTTCAAATTAAATTCTGAGCTTAGGAGAAAATATGCTTTATTATGAAGGTTTAGAAGAAGTTATCTTTTCCAAACATGAGTTATTGTCTGAAGAACCAGATGAGCTTATAGTTATAAGTGGTTTTCTAGGGCCAGCTCCTGTGGAACGTCTAAATGAATTAAGTGATATGAAAATCACAGTAATTGGAGGGATGTATCCGAGTGGGTTAGATGCTAGGCTATGGAGTTCCCTAGAAAAGATATCCAAAGAGAGCGACCATATTGATATCTTATTTACTAATTGTGAAATTCATTCAAAAATTTATATCTGGAAAAAACAGGGTAAGACTTTAGGAGCGTTAATTGGATCAGCAAATTTTTCTTCAAATGGATTGAGGACAGATTATCGTGAGTCGTTAGCGGATGCTACCCGTGATACATTCGCTCCACTAGATACTTATTACAAATTTGTATTAGATAACTCATCTAGTGAACCACAGTTTCGGAAAGATCAGGCGGTTATAGACTACAGTAGTATGAAGCAGGGGAAAGATATCGCTGATCTTGAAATTCAACTATCCTTTGATATTCCTCTTTATGATCCACGAACTGGTGAAGTACCTGTATCAAGTGGCTTAAATTGGGGTTTGGCAAGGCTAAATGGGGCTCATACGGCTGAAGGAGATGCTTATATAAGATTGCCCAAGGAGATAATAAAAGAGGTACCTGGACTTATTTCTCCGCTAGATCCAACTTTTTCTACACCTGAAGGCAAACGTAAACGTAATTCTGATCCAATAGAGCTAATATGGGACGATGGGACAATCATGGAAGCTTTGTTAGAAGGAGAACAAAAACATGATGGTAAACTGTATCCAAAACAATTGGCATCCTATTCTTCTAAAACACCGTTTTTGAATGGGAAGAGAATTTCTAAAAAAAGTATCTTAGGAAGATATTTGAGAAATAGGTTAGGCGTTGATGTTGATGATCGGATTACTAAAGAAATACTAGATAATTACGGTAGAAATACCATCACATTGTCTTTGATTGCTGAAGGGGTATATTTCGCTGACTTTTCAGTTAAAGACAACTAACTAAAAAAGCTTAGAACCAATCTTCTAAGCTTTTTCCACGTCTTTTATTAACTTTAGAATAGATGGTATAATTTCGCCGATTTTTTTTGCAAATAATGGCGGAACAGCATTTCCAATCATCTCGAAATTATTCATTTGTGACTCATTAAACATAAAGTCATCATCAAAAGTTTGTAATCTAGCAGCTTCTCGTACTGTAATACTTCTGCTCTGAGAAGGGTCAGGATGGATATGTCGCAAGCCATCTTTTTTCAGATGAGCGGGAATAGTATTACTTGGTTCATCCCATCTTAATACAAAATACTTATGGACATTTGATTTTCTCCCCGTAACTTCAAAATATAGTTCCTTAAGAGCATTAGTTGAAGTGTACTTGTTGGTACCTTCCTCAAGGTCTTTTGCTAGCATTTTGAAAATTTCTTTGTCACGTTCATTATGAAAACGTGAACTGTGTCCATTGATAGAGGAATCATTTGTATAAGCTTTTGTACGAGTTGGATTTTCAACTGGATAAAGTGGAGGTAAATCAGAAATTGCATCACGAACAGTTTTAGTTTGTTGATGAGTACTCAAGTTATGTATTAAAGAATAAATCTGGTTTAAAATTTCCTGATAATCAGTTGATTGGTTATCTCTTCTAACTCCAATAATAATGACTCGTTTTCTTTTTTGGGGAACCCCAAAATCTGACATGTCGAAGAGAGCGTTTTTTCTTAGGTCATCAATAATTTCGTATCCGATATTGTTAAAACCTTGTTTTATCAATGATGTAATCTTTTCGCCAGTTGGTATAGCACTGAGAATTCCTTCAACGTTTTCAAATAAAATAATTTTAGGTTGGAAGTATTCTACAACTTTGATGTAAGATTCAAAAAGAAAATTACGATAATCATCCTTCATACCATTATTATCTCTTACTCGGCCTGCTAAAGAGTATGCTTGACATGGAGGACCACCAGAAATCATATGAACTTCTTTGTTTCCCACTATTTTTGCAAGCCCTGGTGAAGAGCCAAACTCTTCATCGTTTGACCATCCATTGATTAGTTCTTCGGTTCTCTGGATATCAAAATTAAGTACAATCTCCTTGGCATCTTGGATGTTATACTTGCTTTCTAAACGATTAACTAAAGTTCTAACTTGAGGTTTCAACCATTCTACTGCGGAAAGCAGTTGAATATTGCCTGATTGCTCTAAACCATCTACAAGTCCGCCAGCGCCAGCAAATAATTCAATGTTATTTATTTTCATCAGTAAATCCTTTTTCTAAATGAATAAGCATTTCTTCGGCAATTGCTTGAGCTAGTAGTGGAGGGACGGCATTTCCAACTTGACGATATTGCTGAGTTTTAGTTCCCAAAAATTCAAAATCATCAGGAAATGACTGTAATCTAGCATTCTCACGAACAGTCGGGACACGATTCCATTTGTAATGAAAATGATTGCGATGCCCAGTATCAATCGTTTTTGAAGGCTTTTGACTATGATAACGAGTCCAAGCCTCATTGAATTTTCGAGAATCACCTACACCAGGTGGAAGATCTTTATGGTTTCCACCCTCAGGAACTTGGCTAATTACCCACTTCACTTCATCAGTATGTCTAGTACCAATATGATTGTGAATAACAAGAGAGTTTTTCCTCATTAGGCGTTGATATTCACTTTGAGGTTCCATGTGATATGGAACATTTTCTTCTCCAAGCTCATCAACGAGTGCAGGTAAATCAGAAATCGCATCAGCAGTACCAATGTGTTTATCAGGTGTTAAAGTTGGTTCTGGGAATTTGAAATACTCATAATTTAAATCTTTTCGATAACCTACAAAAAACATTCTTTTTCTAATTTGAGGAACCCCGTAATCAGCAGCCAGTAAAGGTTTGTCGGTTACTGAAACAGCGTACCCCAAATCCTCAAATGTATTGATGATCTGTTCTTTTACTTTTCCTTTGTATAGTGTCGCCATACCTGGAACATTTTCAATCAAAAATGCCTTAGGTTTAAAATGCTTTACGGCATGGACAACAGCGACATATAATTTATTTCTAGAATCGTTGATATCTCTTGAACCAGTTAAGCTAAATCCTTGGCATGGTGGCCCTGCAATAATAACATCAATTTTATTACCGTTTAAATTATTTTCAATATCTTTAATAGCAGATTCTTCATCGAAGAGATCAGCTTTAAGTGCAACTGAATCTTTAAGGTTATGTTTATATGTTTTGAGTGCTGGATCGTCAAAATCCACTCCCATTAAAATATTGAAACCTGCTTGTTTAAATCCTTGGCTTAATCCTCCGGCGCCAGAAAACAAATCGACTACATTGTACTTACGCATCAGAATTCTCCTTTAATTCTATAATATCTTTAAGCTCACAATTTAACACATTACAAATTTTTAATAAATTGTCGGTTGTTACACAATTATTATTTCGTAATTTAGTTAGGGGACTTGAACCAAGAGCAGAAATTTTTTGACATTCCTAAAGTAGTTAGTTTTTTCCACAAAGGAGCAAAACTGATTTTAGAAAAATTATTATTTGTTTTTTTTCATACTGAGAGATATTATATCACAAACTCAACCGTTCATGGTTGAGTTGGCTATGAAAAAACACCAGATTTTTCTAGTGTTTATCCATAATATTCTACTTTAGATGGCTCAATAACCTCATTATAGAAGTTCTCTACGCTCATCATAACATATCCTTTTGATTGTTCAGGTGTTGACAGGACAAGTTCTTCATATGAAGGTAGAGAAGTAACGTCATTTAGCAAGATATTCAATTCTTTGGTCTTGCAAAGTTGGTATAGTTCATTACTGAAAGTAGATAGTTGTTCTGAATGATTAGAATGAAAAACATTCTTTTGGATTCTAATTTCTAGGTTTTGGATAAAATCATATAGATTATCATAAATTTCTGAGTTGATTTTCATTCAAATGACCTCCCTTTTAGTTTTGTAATTCATTGTATTTATTGACGGCTTCTTTATAAGCATCAGTACCTTCTTTATAGTACTCATGTTCAGTACCACTGATATCGACGGTGATGACTCCATCAGAATGTTTGTAAGTCACTTCTTTGGCTGAAGCATCATCACCAGAAAGTTCAAAGGTATTGTTTTTACTATTGATGGTGAATTTGTCGTACTCTCCCTTCTCAACCGTACCTGCAGTACCTTTGACAGTGAATGACAACTCATTTCTTAGACCATTCTCAGTATCAATCCAGTAGTAGTTGCCATCTAGGTTGTCTTGTGATGAGCAAGAAAAGAGAAGAAAAGCTGCTAGGACAAGAAGCAGAAGCGATAAGATTTTTTTCGTGATGAATTTCTCCTTTTCTACTATTATAACAAATAATTCTTTCTCTATTATTAATAAGTGAAGTCCGTTATAACGGAAAGTTTTGAAAATGTCCATATAAAGGGAAACTGACAATTAGCCACACTTTTTATAGAATTAAGAGGAACAATGAAGCTCCATTAAAGATGATAATCGTTATGTGGGTCCATTAATTGAATCAGAAGATATATGGAAAAATGGGACTAAAAAAAGCTTTGAATTCTCGATTCCAGATTCAGATACAAAGTTCAAATATTTTAAAGTTTTCATAAGTAAGAGATGGTTAAGATTTAAATAGATTTTCTATTTTATGGAAGGGTAGACAATATTCTTTCAACTAAGTTCTAAAAATAGATAGTTATGCAAAAAAGAGGTATTTTTATACCTCTTTTTGTTCACTCTTCAATTATGCTGTCACTGTCCATTTACTGTCCTATATTGTGTAAAATATATAAAAGTTGTTAAGTTTACTAGTAGTTAAATCCCTTAAAATCAGTATTTATGATGATAACAAGCCTAAAAAATTCTTGGAACAAGTTTTGCATGTCTATTATAACAGCAAATAATAAACTTTCGGGAAAAGACATATTTTTCGGACAGTTACACTTTATTCTGACATTTTTTATCTTTCTAGTATTGTCTCGATTAATGGTTCTACCCCTTTGTTAATTAACCTTTCTATCTTATGTTGTGCATTGAAACGAATAATGTCATAAGCTACGTATTTTAATATATAAGCAGCCACTTCGTTAACATTATAAGAAAAATGTCCTTTTAAAATTTCATAAGCTAGGCTAGCAAAAGGGTCTGCATCTTCAAATCGTTTGATATATTGCACATAGTTAGAATCAATCTTCTGAATTATATAAGTTGCGTGAGAGTCATCCAAATTCATAAAGCTAAGTAAGCATTCGGTAAAGCGAGTTCCTTTATTGATACAAGATAGGCAGAGATCTTTTTCTGACATTTCATAAATATAGTTTTCTATGTCGTTATCAAAAATACCTTGATTAATTTTTTCCCAGATTTTTTCTTTAAAAGATTCATGACTTCTTATTCTTAACCATGAATTCAACCCGTTCAACATATCTGTTGCATTTTCATACCTATAATTAGGATCGATATTGGTAGCTTTTGTACTGATTGAACGCAGGGTATGCGAAAAATTATTAGGATCTCCAGTCATAACAAAATTGATAATTCTCCCGAGAGAGTATACATCACTACTTTTGTCAGCCTCTTTTAGAAGAGTTAGTTGTTCTGGTGCACAATAAAAAAGCTGTCCAAAAGATGCGGTATCTATAGTTTGATGCGAGGTTAAGATGTTAATATTTTTTCCTAAACCAAAATCCGCTACTTTTATTATTCCGTTTATGAAGAAAATATTAGTAGGGCTTAGATCCCTGTGCAAAATTCCTCGTTTATGCACTAGAGATATAGTGTGAAGTATTTGCCGTAAAATATTAAATTTTGATTCATCTGGTAATTCGCTTTCTTTAATATAATTAGCTAAAGTAAAATCCGCTTTTTCCATTGTGTAGGAATAATTATCGATATTAAAGTCATATACATTTATAATACTTTCAATATCTGAACATGATTTTGTAATTTCAAACTCTCTACGAAATCGACTTCTTAGCGATTCATGTCTAACCGAGTCTTCATTTAATTTTTTTAATACTAATCCTGTAGATTTTTGTAGAAAAATATCTGCAAATCCACCTTTTCCGATTTCTACTAAATCTTGATCGGTTTCTACTAAGAAGAATTCATTGCCTTTTTTTGACAAATACAATGAATAAATTGAGCAGACTTTATTTAATTCCGTTAAAATCTTTTGTTGGTATTCTAAAGAATCAACTTCACCTTTTTGACGTTCTGTTAAAAGATATTGTTTGCTCAATATAATGCTGAAAAAAAGATCAAGTTTACCAGTTTCAGAGAAACTTAGTAATTTATCATTTACATAAACCCATCTTGTTGGGAACCCTTGACGGTAAACATCACTAAAACCGAAATAGCTATTAAAAAAGTCTACTAACTGTGGGCCAGTTTTATAGGTAAATAATTCTGTTTCATCCCCACAGAATATTTTTGCAAGTGTTTTGTAAAATTCTGGATTGATCAATAACGATACCTCTATCATAAATAAGCTAATAGATTCATTATAGCACTATAAATAAAGAAGACTATCTTTGTAATACACTTACTTAATTTTTTATATATCAACAATTTATTTGGTCAATTTAATTTGCTTAATTGACAGAAAAATGAAAGATCTCATTCAATCAGATCTATTTATTTTTTATGAATAAGTTGTACAACCTTGCTAAAGGTTGATATAAAGCTATTTATAAATCACTTGGACACAAAACGTGTCCAATCAGATTTTACGATAAAAAGGTAGAGTTTGAATTGAAATACAGTGCAATAAACTGCAATTGACAAAAAGAAAAAACGCTTGAAATCAGCGTTTTTCTTTTGTATTGATTCGTA
>OLPB01001521.1_pt1 | contig 10134 bp, 1 predicted proteins | sample 1672001 | NCBI WGS metagenome assembly OLPB01 (sample SAMEA3136635, study PRJEB25190) | human gut metagenome | biome: human gut; feature: human-associated habitat; material: faeces | place: Austria | collected 2013 | reverse complement strand
TCTAAAGATTAGATAGCGATTGGTTTTGATTCAAGATACTTAAACTGATAGAAAATACTATGTATACTAATCCTATTATGAAACGGTTTAAGAACTTTCATAGAGACTGAGTCTCAGATGAAAAATAGTTTTTTATATTGATTAAAAATTAGAGAAAACACTTGCCTAAACATTAAAAAAAGGATATGATAGACTTCGGAAGAAGGTTAATAAATGCATAAAGTGCGTGTTTATTCGATAACGTCTTTGTTTTTGACGTGCCTTTGGGGTACAACGATTAACAAATAGGAAGTTTATGAATGAAACAAGCAAATCATGTTTTTGAAAAAGTGACAAAATACGCCATTCGTAAGTTGTCAGTAGGTGTTGGACCAGTTGCTATTGGAACATTCTTAATAGCAGGTGGTCTTTTCGTGTCTAAACCTGTTGAGGCAGACCAAGTCAGCGCTGATGCTTCAGTGCATTTGGCCTATGTCACTGAAAATGAATTGACACCAGCAGAGCAGAAACAAGTGGTCCATGCCATTCCTAAGGACTATCAAAATGAAGACACGTTTTATTTGGTCTATAAACGTAAGGGAAACACGCAGGCTACCTTACCTCAGACAGGCAGTACAGAATGGGCAGCGACAGGTCTAGGGTTGGCAACAGCAAGTATGGCTGTCCTTCTGTTTTCAAAAAAACACCGTAAAAAACTTATTGGTCTGGTTTTGATCGGGGCTACAGGTCAAACTCTCTTTATGCCGGTTGAAGTGCTTGCTTTGCAAAATAAGGAATTGCGTGCTTTTAATCAGACCGTGGCAGTTGCTAGTGCAGAGGATTTGGCTAAGGGTGTTATCACCATCGATGGTTACGAATATGTTGGTTATCTTCGTTATTCCTCAAAACCTGAGCTTGAACAGCCTTTAGAGACGGTTTTTAAAGGGCTTGAACCATCCATAAAAGACGATAAGGCACCAAAGCAAGAAGCCACTGATAAAGAAACAACGGAAAAAAGTTGGCAAAAGGGTAGTCAGGAAATCGGGCACGAGGGAGAATCTCTCGTTCAACCAAGTGTTCCTGAAAACAGTGCGCCAACAAGTGCTAAGGGCACGCAGGAAGTTGGCCACGAAGGTGAAGCGACTGTGCAACCAGCCGCCCCAGAGTATACAGGTCCAATCAGTGCTAATGGCACGCAGGAAGTTGGTCACGAAGGGGAGGCTGCTGTTCAGCCTGTCAATCCCGAGTATACTGGTCCAATCAGTAGCGATACTGTAAGTGCTAATGGTACACAGGAAGTTGGTCACGAAGGTGAAGCTTGGGTTCAACCAGCCGCGCCAGAATATACCGGCCCAATTAGTGCTAATGGTACCCAAGAAGTTGGTCATGAGGGCGAGGCGCTCGTTCAACCAGCCGCACCGGAATATACAGGCCCAATTAGCGCCAACGGTACTCAAGAACCAGGCCACGAAGGCGAAGCCCTTGTTCAACCTGCTAATCCAGACTATACAGGTAAACTGGAAGCTAAAGGGACTCAAGAACCAGGCCATGAAGGCGAAGCCCTTGTTCAACCTACAAATCCAGAGTACACAGGCAAACTGGAAGCCAAGGGTACACAAGAATCAGGTCACGAAGGTGAGGCGGCTGTCCAACCCGAGAATCCTGTCCACACTCCAGTTGTTGGAAGTGTCACAGAGACTGAAACGCAAGCCATCGATTATCCTATCGAAGTTATCACTGATGATAGCAAGTATGTGGATGAAGAGGTTGTCGAGCAAGAAGGTCAAAAAGGTAGCCAAGAAATCCAGAAAATTTACCAAACCATTGATGGTGTCAAGGTTGGTGAGCCAACTATTGTGTCAGGTAAGGTTATTGAGGTGCCACAACCTAGAAAACTTCGTCGTGGCAGCAAACCTCTAGATGGAACAACGACGGAAGAGTCTATCGTAGAGCTTCCATTTAAAGAGATTGTCCAAGAAGATGATAGTCTTGAAAAGGGCACTCTAAAGGTTGTTCAAGAAGGTCAAAAAGGTCAAAACAAAATCACCAAAGTCTATAAGACCTATAAAGGGAATAAGACGTCTGAGGCACCAACTGTCACTGAAACCGTGCTAGTTCCTGTTCAAGATCGTATCGTTCACAAAGGGACCAAGGTGTCTGAAAAACCAGTGCTTACGCTGACACAGATTGACAAGGATGATTTGGGTCGTAGTGCTAAACTTAGCTACAACTTGACGAATCCAGGTTCAGCAGCTATCACGACTATTAAAGCAGTCCTCAAGCAGGATGGACAGGTTGTTCAAACGCTTGATATTCCTAGCACGACCTTGACTGCTGACCTAACAAACTTAGACTATTACAAGCCATATACCCTCACAACAACCATGACCTATGATCGTGGCAATGGTGAGGAGAATCAGGTTTTGGCAGACCAAACTCTCCAACTGGATCTCAAGAAGGTTGAGCTTAAAGATTTTGCACGTACAGATTTGATCAAGTATGACAATCAAACAGAAGTGGATGAGACTCGTCTGACAGCTGTGCCTCAAGATCTCACGAATTACTACTTGAAACTGACTTCTGCGGATCAAAAGACGACTTACTTGGCAGTGAAAGCCATCGAAGAAACAACAGTTGATGGCAAGGCGGTTTATAAGGTAACTGCAGAAGCGGACAATTTGGTACAACGTGATGCCCAAAACCATTTTGCACAAACCTATAGCTATTACATTGAGAAACCTAAGGTTAGCCAAGCCAATGTCTACTATGATTTTGCTGAGTTGGTCAATGCCATTCAAGCAAATCCATCAGGTGAATTTAGACTGGGTCAAAGCATGAGTGCTCGTCACGTCGTTCCAAACGGCAAATCATACATCACGACAGAATTTACTGGTAAGTTGCTCAGTGATGGTGACAAACGCTTTGCCATCTATGATTTAGAGCATCCATTGTTTAATGTTATCAATGGCGGAACTATCAAGAATATCAACTTTGAAAATGTAGACATCAATCGCCCTGATCAAAATCAAATCGCGACACTTGGATTTAACCTTAAAAACAAAGGTCTGATTGAAGATGTTAAGGTGACTGGTTCGGTTACTGGTAACAATGACGTGGCAGGTATTGTCAATAAGATTGATGAAGATGGCAAAATTGAGAATGTCGCCTTTGTCGGTAAGATTAACTCTGTCGGTAATAACTCGACAGTTGGTGGGATTGCTGGTTCAAACTACATGGGATTCGTCAACAGAGCCTATGTCGATGCGACTATTACAGCTCAAAATGCCAATGCAAGTATGCTGGTGCCATTTGTTACCTACATGCTCAACAGCTGGAAGTCAGGAACTAAGGCCAAGGTGACTAACTCAGTAGCAAAGGGTGTTCTTGATGTTAAAAACACACGAAATGTCGGTGGTATTGTCGCTAAGACTTGGCCATACGGTGCTGTTCAAGACAACGTGACCTACGCCAAGGTTATTAAAGGTCAAGAAATTTTTGCTTCTAATGATGTCAATGATGAAGATGGTGGTCCTCATATCAAAGATCTCTTTGGCGTTGTTGGTTATAGCTCGGCCGAAGATGGTACTGGTAAAGATACCAAGAGTCCTAAAAAACTCAAACATTTGACTAAGGAAGAAGCTGACAAGCGTGTTGAAGGTTACAAGATTACAGCTGATACCTTTGTCAGCGAGCCTTACGCGTTGAATACCCTTAATAACGCTTCTAGTCAAGCAGATTTTGTCAATATTCAAGACTATAATCCAGCATACAAGCAGGCTTACAAGAATATTGAGAAATTCCAGCCATTCTACAACAAGGATTATATTGTCTACCAAGCAAACAAACTAGCTAAAGACCACAACTTGAATACCAAAGAGGTACTCTCAGTAACTCCAATGAATGACAGTAATTTTGTTACAGACTTAAGCGATGCTAATAAGATTATTGTTCATTATGCTGATGGAAGCAAAGACTACTTCAAGCTTTCAGAGAGTTCAGAAGGGTTGAGCAATGTTAAGGAGTACACTGTCACTGATTTGGGTATCAAGTACACTCCAAATATCGTTCAGAAAGACCACTCAAGCCTTATCAATGGCATCGTTGATATCCTAAAACCGATTGAGTTGCAGTCTGATCCAATTTACCAAAAACTTGGTCGTACAGGTCCAAATAAGGTCAATGCTATCAAGAACCTCTTCTTGGAAGAAAGCTTTGAGGCTGTTAAGGCTAATTTGACGAACCTTGTGACTAAGCTGGTTCAAAATGAAGATCACCAGCTTAACCAATCACCAGCTGCTCAACAAATGATTCTTGACAAGGTTGAGAAGAATAAAGCAGCCCTCTTGCTAGGCTTGACCTACTTGAATCGTTATTACGGTGTGAAGTTTGATGATCTTAACATCAAAGAAATCATGCTCTTCAAACCAGATTTCTATGGTAAAAATGTGGATGTCCTTGACCGTTTGATTGAGATTGGCTCTAAGGAAAATTATATCAGTGGTTCAAGAACCTACGATGCTTTTGGTGAAGTTCTCGCCAAAAGTACCCTTTCTAGTGATCTGACCGACTTCCTTAATTACAACCGAAAACTCTTTACCACTATCGACAATATGAATGATTGGTTCATCGATGCTGCTAAGGATAAGGTCTACGTTGTTGAGAAGGCATCTCAAAATGAAGGTGTCGGTGAGCACAAGTATCGTGTTTATGATAACCTTAGTCGTGGTCTCCACCGCAAGATGATTTTGCCATTGTTGAACCTTGATAAGACAGAGATGTTCTTGATTTCTACCTATGACACCATGTCTTATGGTACGGCTAACAAGTACAATACAACCTTAGAAAAGTTGAAACCTGAGATTGATCTAGCCGCTCAACGTCAAATCAACTATCTTGATTTCTGGCAAAGATTGGCTGCGGATAATGTCAAAAACAAATTGTTCAAAGACATTGTCAATCCAGTCTGGGAAGGTTTCTATGTCTGGGGTCATGGTTGGCCAGGTTGGCCAGAGCGCTACGGCCAATTCAAGAACAGTACAGAAGTCTATGCACCAATCCGTGAAATCTATGGACCAGTCGGTGAGTACTATGGTGATAACGGAGCCATGGCCGGTGCCTATGCTGCCATCTACGACAATCCATACGATAATCGTGCCAAGGTTACCTTCGTCATGTCTAACATGATTAGTGAGTACGGTGCATCAGCCTTCACTCATGAAACAACCCATATCAATGACCGTATTGCCTACTTTGGAGGTTTTGGTCGTCGTGAAGGAACAAATGTTGAAGCCTATGCCCAAGGAATGTTGCAATCACCAGCTACTCAAGGTCACCAAGGTGAATACGGTGCCTTAGGCCTTAACATGACCTTTGAAAGAGCCAACGATGGTAACCAGTGGTACAACACCAATCCAAACAAGTTGAACTCTCGTGAGGCCATCGACCGTTACATGAAGGGCTACAACGATACCCTTATGCTTCTAGATTCACTTGAAGGAGAAGCAGTCCTCAGTCAAGGCAAGCAAGAGCTCAATAACGCATGGTTCAAGAAGGTAGATAAACAGTTACGTGGTAACAGTAAAAACCAATACGACAAGGTTCGTGCTTTAAGTGATAGTGAAAAGGCTATTAATTTGACCTCTATTGATGACCTTGTGGATAATAACTTCATGACCAATCGTGGACCTGGAAATGGAGTTTATAAACCTGAGGACTTCTCTTCTGCCTATGTCAATGTGCCTATGATGTCTGCCATTTATGGTGGTAATACCAGTGAGGGCTCTCCAGGTGCTATGTCCTTCAAGCATAATACTTTCAGACTCTGGGGTTACTACGGCTATGAAAAAGGCTTCCTAGGCTATGCGACGAACAAGTATAAACAAGAAGCCAAAGCAGCCGGTAAGAGCACTCTAGGTGATGACTTTATCATCAGCAAGATTTCTGACGGTCAGTTCACCTCTCTAGAAGCCTTCAAGAAGGCTTACTTCAAAGAAGTGAAAGCTAAAGCGTTTCATGGCCTAACACCAGTAACGATTGATGGCACAAGTGTTGCCTCTTACAATGATTTATTGACCTTGTTCAAGGATGCTGTTGCCAAAGATGCAGCAAGCATCAAGACGGATAAGAATGGTAATAAGTCAGTGTCAACAAGTCATACGACTAAACTCAAAGAAGCTGTCTACAAGAAACTCTTGCAAGAAACAGATAGTTTCACAAGCTCTATTTTCAAATAATAGCTCAAAGAATCCCTCTTGGAAAACATCCAAGGGGATTTTTGAGTCTTGTCAAAAAATTAGCGGAGAGAGGTATTTCCTATCATTAGATTGGCAATTGGGGAAGCATAAGGCTAGGCTGTCAATGACCTTTCTTGTATCTTTTAATCTCTATCATAAAAAGGACATAAAAGAGTAGTGTTGAGACGGATTTTTAATAAATACGGTCTGCTTATGAAAGTCTTTTGAAAATTATAAAACTGACAAAGTGGTTCATTTTGGAAAGTTATGGTTAGAACGCTTTGATAAATCAAAGGATTTAGATAAGGGACAAAGATTAATGTTTTCTAAGAAAAATTAAATTAACAAACAATTATTAGTATATATTTGACAATTTAATAATTATGGTATAAAATGGAAGACGTATATAAAGTAATTTGGATATTGAGGAATTTTATTACTATGAGAGATATGTTTAATAAACGCCAACATTTTTCATTACGGAAATACAGCTTTGGTGTAGCCTCTGTTCTTTTGGGAGTTTCAATCTTTTCAAATGCACAGGGCGCACAAGCTGATGAAACGGTAGCACCAGCTACTACGGGTATGGCAACAACTGCTGAACCTGATGTGGTTGTAGAACAGTCAACACCGACAGCGGCATCAACGGCCCCAACAACAACAGAAAACGCACCAAGCTCAGTGTCAACTGTGGCTTTAGCCAGCGAACAGCCCCAATCAGCAGCACCAGCCAGCCAGGCAACTTCGACTAGTCAAACAGCAGCTAGCTCAGAAGTAGCGTCACATGCTGCTTCACAAGCTAGCTCTGAGTCTGCAACAGCGCAAGCAACTTCAGTGGCTACAAGTGCACAAGCCCTTAGCTCAACAGCAGCTACTGAGGCTCCTGTAGCTGATCAAGTGTCAGCTCAAACGACTGGTGCAGCCACTTCAGTTGCAACAGCAACAGAAGCTACTAGCACAGAATCAAAGGCTGTTAATAGCGCCCTTAAAGTAGCTACAAGCGAGTTGGCTGTGACAAGCAGCGAATTAAACGCAGCCGAAGCTAGTCTTAACTCTGAAAACCTCATCAATGCTATGGGACTTGCAGTCGCAAACCGTGACCTTCGTCCAGTTGATGCACTCACTGTTTTGACCAATGCTGGAGCAGGCTCAACCAACCCTGACTTGACCAACCTTGGCTATAAGTTGAACTATTTGCCAGAACGTCAACAGTACTTTGTTAACATTGACTACATCAACCACCTTAAAGTCGGTCGTGATAGTGATGGTGTCATGAGAGCTTATGACTACATTGACGATGCGACTGGTAGATATGTGGTCGTCGTAAACTATGCCAACCTTGGTATTATCGACTATGTGGATGAAGCTGGAAATAAGATTCCAAACTCTTCAACCTACCGTATTAACAACTCAACTGAAACAATCACAGCAAACGGTAAAACTTACAATAAAATCTATGATGCCGGTATAACAGAACTTCCACCAGTGCCAGCAGGATACCGCATCAAATATGCCTCTGCTGATAAGTCTAGAGCTAATGCTTATGTGGATGTTTTAAAAGCAGAACGTCAATATGATTATGTTAACGGTATTGCAACGATTCGCTCAAATCGTTCTTGGGCTTATAATCAAAGCCGTGTCGTTGACCTCGTTCAATTTGCCAATGGCGCTCAAGGTTTAGATGCTTCTATTGATGCTAATGGTGGCGGTCAATATTTGGCACCAGGTTACCATTACCACATTATCGTTGAAAAAGACACTAAAGATGTGACTAAGGCAACCAGTCAAACCGTTAGCTACACAGGTGCTGATGCTAAGACACCAGTTGCTAACACTCAAAACGACTTTAGCTTTAGCGGTAAAGAAGATCCTACAACTAACACAACAACTTGGACAGCAACGAGCCATACTTACGGCACAGTTAAGACTCCAGTTGTGACTGGCTACTATGCGGATAAAGCAGTAGCTGGCGGTAAGACAGTTACTCCAGATGCACCAAATGCAACTGATACAGTGACTTACAAGGCCTTTGGTAAATTCATTGCCGTTGATGAAAATGGCAATCCAATTCCAGGTGTCTCAACAACTGCTTATACAAACGATCCAGATGATGCGACTAAGATGATTGCCATCGACAAGACAATTCCAAGTATCGCTGGTTACACTGTTAAAGCCCTTCCAGTGTCTCCATCAAATCCTGGTGAAGATACACGTGTCGTTTACGTAGCTATCGTTAACGATGTGACTAAAGCTACTAAACAAACGGTTACCTTCCAAGGTGCAGGTGACAAGACACCAGCTGCAGATGTAAAATCTGACTATACTTTTGCAGGTAAAGATAACCAAGCAACTGGTAAAGTGACTTGGAATGAAGCTAGCCACACCTATGCTAGCGTTAAAGTTCCTGTTGTAACAGGTTACTTTGCAGATAAAGCCGTAGCAGGTGGTAAGACAGTTACTCCAGATGCTCCAGAAGCAACTGATACCGTAACTTATAAGGCCTTTGGTAAATTCATCATTGTGGATGAAAATGGCAATCCAATTCCAGGAGTTTCAGATACTGCCTACATCAACGATCCTAACGATCCAACTAAGATGATTGCTGTTGACAAGAACTTGCCAACTATCCCAGGATACACTGCTAAGGTTGTACCTGCGACACCAGGTGATTTGTCTAGCGACACTAAGGTTGTCTATGTTAAGAATGATCAAAAAGCAAGTGTTACTTATCGTGATGAAACTGGTGGTTCAACGCTTGAAACTGTTGCTTTGGCTGGTAAATCTGGCGAAGCGGTTGGTTATTCAACAGCTGAACGCATCAAACACTATCAAGAACTTGGCTATGTCCTTGTGACAGATGGTTACCCAGCTGGCGCAACATTTGATTTGGACAGTGCGGTAGATCAAGCTTGGACAGTAAGCTTCAAACGTGTTGCGCTTGACTTTAATCCAGATGATGCTCACGAACCAGGTACGCCAATCTATCCTAACCAACCAAATGGTCCAAAATGGCCTGCTAAGGATGCCTACCTCAAGGATGTGACTTACACTGTTCATTATACAAGTAAAGACAGCCATGCGAAATTGCCAGCAGACAGTGTTCAAAAGGCACAATGGAAACGTTCATTGACCCTTGATTCTGTAACAGGTGATATTCTTACAACTGGTGAATGGAAGGCCGATAAGACTAAATTTGATCTCGTCCTCACACCTTTGGTTAATGGTTACTTTGCTGATAAAGGCCGTGTAGCTGCTCAAGATGTTACTATGGACAGCAAGGTTGAAACGGTTACTTACACTAAATTTGGTAAGATCATTCCTGTTGACGAAAAAGGTAACCCAATCCCAGGTGCTGAAGGAATCGCTTACACAAATGACCCTAATGACCCAACCAAGGCTGCTATGACGCTTGTTCCTGAGATTAAAGGTTACAAGGCTGATAAGACTGGTGTGACACCAAGCAATCCTGGTGAAGATACTAAGGTTGTTTACAAGTTGGTTAATGCAGAACCTGCTAAACCAGCAGTTAACAAAGAAGTTGGTACAATCGTCGTTATCTACCGTGATGAATATGGTAACCAAATCAAGATGCCACTTGTTATCACTAACTCTGTTGGTGCTGATGTTAACCTTCACGGCGACCGTTACATCTACCGTAATGGTGTGAAATACGAATTGATTCGTCAAGAAGGTAAATCAACAGACAAGATGACTGAAGGTCAAACAGTTGTTACTTACATCTACCGCAAGGTTGAAGATGGTTCAACACCTTCAACTGCTAATGGTGGAAGCTCAACTTCTAAAGCTGTTAAAGCAACTTCAAACGGTGCTAAAGGATCTAAGGGTTCAGGTTCAGCAGCTGATGGTGCTTCAGACGGTAAAGGTTCAGATAAGAAGAAATCTGGAAATAAAGATGGTAAGA
>OLPB01001519.1_pt1 | contig 10144 bp, 5 predicted proteins | sample 1672001 | NCBI WGS metagenome assembly OLPB01 (sample SAMEA3136635, study PRJEB25190) | human gut metagenome | biome: human gut; feature: human-associated habitat; material: faeces | place: Austria | collected 2013 | reverse complement strand
ACGTCGAGCTTTTTCTTGCCCATAGCCTTGCGCAGCTTGTCGGCCTTGCCTGCCGAGAAGCCGCTCATGACCATAGACACCTGCATGATCTGCTCTTGGTAGACCATGGTGCCGTAAGTTTCTTCCAAAACCGGGCGCAGGCGCTCGTCGTAATAATGCACGGCGGTTTTGCCGCTCGCGACCTTGATATAGTCGTCAACCATGCCAGACTCGAGCGGGCCCGGGCGGTTCAACGCAATCGATGCGACGATGTCCGAGAAACGGTGCGGTGGGAGCCTGCCAAACAAGCTCACATACAACGCGCCCTCAACCTGGAACAAGCCGTCCATATTGCCCGATCGCATAAGCTCGAAAGCCTTTGGGTCTTCGGTAGGAATCTGCTCGGGAATAAGCTCGATGCCATAACGCTCTTTCACGTTGCGGCACGCGCGCGAAAGCACGCCCAACGTACGCAGGCCCAAGAAGTCCATCTTCAGCAAACCCAGGTCAGGCGTATAGTGACCGTCATATTGCGTAATAATGCCGCCACCTTTGGTATCGCGCTTCATGGGAACATGATCGGCCATGGGGTCGCGGCAAATAATAGTCGCGCATGCGTGCACGCCCTCGCCGCGCACATTGCCTTCAATCGAGCGTGCAGCGTCGACGACTTCTTTGGTTTCGGGCTCCTCGTCGTAAGCCTTCTTGAAATCAGGATTCGCATCGAGCGCCTTGTCGATCGTGATGCCCAATTCGTCGCCGACCATTTTGCACAATCGGTCGCCCACGCTATAAGGCTGGCCAAGCACGCGAGCGGCGTCGCGAATGGCGTTCTTCGCCTGCAGCTTGCCGAACGTGATAACGCCCGACACGTGGTCTTCGCCATAGAATTCCTTGATATGCTCAATGACTTCCTGGCGTCGCTCGTCCTCGAAGTCGACGTCGATATCAGGCATCTCAACGCGTTCGGGCGACAGGAAGCGCTCGAACAGCAAGCCGTTCGGCAAGGGATCAAGGTCGGTAATGCCCATGGCATACGTGCAAATAGCGCCTGCGGCCGAGCCACGGCCCGGGCCTACAGCAATGCCGTTCTCTCGCGCCCAGCGAATGTATTCCTGGACAATGAGGAAGTATGCAGGGAAGCCCTGCTGAATAATAACGCCCGCCTCGTACATATAGCGATCCCACGCGTCTTTCGGAATGGGTTCGCCATAGCGGCGCTTCAGGCCATCTTCGCATTCTTTGCGGAATAGCGTTTCTTCGGTGTATCCCGGAGGCAGGGGAAAGCGCGGCAGAATGGAATCGCGCTCAAGCACTACATTGCATTTCTCAGCAACCTCCACCGTGGTATCGCACGCCTCGGGGAAATCTCGCAACGCTTCGCGCATTTCCTCTTCGGTCTTCATATAGAACTGATCGTTCGCGAAGCGCATACGGTTCTCATCGTCCATGAGCGAGCCTGTGCCAATGCACAGCATCAGATCTTGAGCGCGAGCGTCTTCGCGGCGAAGGTAATGGAAGTCGTTCGTCGCGATGGTCTTCAAGCCGAGCTTATTCGCAATGTCGGTCAAATGCCCATTCATCTCGCGCTGGCTCATACCGCCGTTAGTGGTAATGCCCTGGTCTTGCAGCTCGATGTAGAAATCACCCGGCTCGTATAGCGAAGCGAGCTTGCGAGCCCACTGCTCGGCACCTTCAAAATCGCGCGCATCAATGCAGCGCGGAATAATGCCCGCGATACACGCGCTTGAAGCAATGCAGCCCTCGGCGTATTTCTTCAGCATGTCGAACGTGGTACGTGGCTTGTAATAAAAGTTGTCGCAATGCGATTCGCTCACAAGGTGCAGCAAGTTGTGATAGCCCACGTTGTTTTTCGCGAGCAGCACCATATGATACAAGCGCGACTTCACCTTCGAGCCGATTTCAGGGTCTTCGGTAAAGTAAATTTCGCATCCGTAGATGGGCTTGACCTTCTTGCCGGTTTCTTTTTCCACCGCCTCGCACGCATCGCACAGCTCGGGCACGCCGCACATGACGCCATGGTCGGTAATAGCCACGGCGGGCATGTCAAGATCCGCCGCGCGGCGCACCATGTCTTTAATTTTGGTGGCACCGTCGAGCATGGAATATTCGGTATGGTTATGCAAATGGACGAAAGCCATGCAGCCCTACCCCTTCCGTATATTTACGAACAAATGGTCGTTTTCTATTACCTAGTTTTATCATAGCAACCAAGCGAGCGCAAGAGCCACAGTCCGCACAGAAAACCTGTTAAATGCTCGTAGCGTTTAACAGGTTTCGAGCGACTTACGAAACCACAGGATCGCAGCCGAAAACCGCGCTCTTGCCTCTAAACGGCACCCACGCCCACAAGCCTTATGTCGCTCAAAAATCGCGCTCTAGCTTAGAAGCGCCATGTTGCCCCGAGTCCACACACCAATTCGATCCATTCGTACTGCATTCCGAAGCAGCGTTCATCCAAAGCCCTACGCTTTCGGCTTGCGTCGACCAGCCTTGCCCGTGATGCGCTCCACATCGATGCACCAAACATCAGTGATATCGAATTCGCGTTCAATCGCGCCACCAATCTCGTGCTTTTCGGAAGGCATGTATTTCATGCACAACGCTACGAGCATCTTGCGCACCGCAAGCGAGCTCTCGACGTGACGAATGCGACCCGCAACCATCGCGCTCGCAAAGCGCGTGGAAAAGAACGTCTCTTCGTAGCACGGCTCGACTTCACACGCCACGCTGCCCCACACGCGAGCGTCGCGCCGCCAGTCGGCCATCTTATGCCCGTCATTCTTCGTCGTATGAATATAGATGCGGCACACAGGCTCCTCGCCCTCGCCTGCACCTTCAACAGAGCCCCAACCACGCTCAACCACATACGACAACGGCACGCAATATGGCATGCTATCGTCGTCAACAGTCGCCACGGTGATGAACTCCCCTTCGTCGAGAACCTCGAGCGCGTCTTCGACGGATATCTCACGGTCGGCATATTGCATTGGATAGTTTTTCATAACGGAACTCCTTTCAACCATGGCGAGCAGCGCAATCGAGCAAAGTTGCTCTGGAAAGCGGGGCGTGCCCTCTGCCGCCCATCTCGCCCAAGCCAGCGCATGCAAAAAAAAAAAAAAAACGAAACGCAGACAGGCTTCGACGCAGAACGAACGCCAACAAACAGCAGGCCCGATCACGCTTGGATATTGTACTCACCAATGGCCATGAATCTTGCGAAGCTATCCCATTTTTGATACAGTGCGCCACAAATTGGAAAACATCCCGCCGCCGGGTGGGAAACCGAGCACTCGGATCAATCGCGACGTTAGGCCTTTGAAGCCGCGATTGGCCCGAGTGCTTTTGTTTTCAAAGGAACAGCAGCCTAGGAAGGCCGCATCGAATTCCGTAGCGCGATACGGATACAGAAAGGACGAGCCATGCAGAAATTTATTGCAGAACCCTCATTTTGGGAAATTCTGCCGGAAGCTTCAATCGGGATTATGGTCGTGCGTGCCATGAAAACCGCCGTCGAAGTATCCAGCGAAGACAAGGCAGCCATTGCGAGCATCCTCAATGAGGCGAATGCAACGGCGAACCAACACCTTACGAGCAACACTATTTCCGAAAACGAGGTCGTGGCCGTATGGCGTCGGGCATACCAGCTCTTCAAAACCAAGAAAGGGGCACGCTGTTCCATCGAAAACCTGCTCAAACGCGTGTTGAAGGGCAATCCAGTGGGCTCAATCACCCCATCGGTCGACATTTACAATGCCATTTCGCTGAAGTACGCCCTGCCCGTTGGTGGAGAAAACATCGACGCTTTTGTGGGCGACTTCCACTTGGGAATCGATGAAGAGGGAGGCAAGTCGTTCCTTCCCATTGGCGAAGAGGAAAACGCCCCCACCCTGCCAGGCGAGCTTTGTTACTACGACGAAGAAGGAGCCGTATGCCGATGCTTCAATTGGCGCGATGGGCAGCGCACCGAGCTCACCGACGATTCCCGCAACGCAATTCTCGTTATTGAATGCGTCGATGGCGCGCGCCTGCCCGAATTGCATGCCGCGCTCGACGAGTTCGCCGATTTGATGCGCCGTTTCCTGGGCGCGGAAGTGGCGGCAAAGGGAATCGTCACGAAGGACAATCCCGAAATGACGATCGTCGAATAATCGCAAAAAACAAAGCGGCCGTGAACCCAAGACGAATGCCCGAGAACACGGCCGCGATCCCCTTCCGAAAAGAAAGAAGCCGCCCAGGGGAAAGGGCGGCTTCAATCGTCCCGTGGCGGGGACGTATGGCGACTCGCCGCGCGTGGTTGAGCTGCCGCGGGCGATAAGGATATACCGTGGTTAGGCGCCAACCATAACCTGGATAACGAGCAGGGCGCCACCGAACACGAACAGGAATCCAACCATCGGGAGAACGAACTTCACCCAATGGGAGTACTTCATGTCGAGCATGGTCAGAGTTGCCATGACCAGGCCCGTAGGTGCGAGGTAGAGCATTGCATACTGGCCCCAGTTGTAAGCGGAAACAACGATGGAACGGTCGATGCCAACGGTGTCGGCGAGCGGCGCCAGAATCGGCATTGCGAGCACGGCCAGGCCCGAAGAAGAGGGAACGATGAAGCCGAGCAGGAAGAACATGACCATCATCATGAGGATGAACAGCGGGCCAGACATACCGGCAACTGCGTTGGAAGCCCAGTACAGAAGCGTGTCAGAAATCAGGCCGTTCTCCATAATCAGGTTAACGCCACGTGCGAGACCGATGATGAGCGAAACGCCAACCAGGCTCGAAGCGCCATTAATGAATGCCTCGGTAACGGTCTTCTCGTCAAGGCCGCACAGGAACATGCAGATGATGGCGACAGTGAGGAACGAAGCGGCCATCTGCGGGAACCACCAGCCCTGAGTCACAACGCCCCAAACCATGATGACGAATGCCATGACGAAGAGCACCAGAATGACCTTGCGCTTCCAGTCGAACGCAGGAATGTTGTCAGAATCGGGGTCATGCGTAGCATAGAGCTTGGCGAACTTCTCGCGGTCTTCATAGGTGTAGCTGAACTCGGGGTTCGCCTTGACCTTCTTGCAGTACCAATACAGATAGGAGATAACGACGATAGCGCCAACGACGCAGCCGATAACGCGCCACATGATGCCTTCGGTCCAGATAACGCCGGCAGCATTCGAAGCGATAACGACCGAGAACGGGTTGATCGTCGAGAACGTGGTGCCCATGGAGCCTGCGAGGAAGATAGCGCCAACGCAGACAATGGAGTCATAGCCCAATGCCAAGAAGATAGGCACCAGAATCGGATAGAACGCAACAGCCTCTTCTTCGAGACCGCAGGTGGTGCCGCCCAAAACCATGAGCGCGGCCACGAGGAATACGAGCGCGAACTCGTGACCCTTCGTCTTCTTCGTGAGCGCGACCAAGCCACTCTCGAATGCGCCGGATGCGTTCACAACGCCGATCAAGCCACCAAGAACCAAAATGAAGACCATAATGTCAACGCCGTTGATAGTGCCATTGACCATCGAGGTGAAGACGTCGGCAACACCCATGGGCTGAGACTCGAGCTCGGTGTAGGTACCGGGAACAGAAATTGCCTTGGTGATAGCGCCGTTCAGGAACTGATTGACATCGATCTCCATGCCGGCGAGTTCGGGGTCGGAATGGAATGCCTCAGCCGTGCCTTCAATGGTACGAACGTTGCCATCGGGCTCGGTGATCTGGAACACGCCCGAGTCGGCGACGTAGGCGACCTTGGAATAGGCGCCCGCGGGAATAAACCACGTCGCGATAACTGCGAGAATGGTGATTACGAACAGGATCGTAAATGCCGTAGGGAAGCTGAGCTTATGCTTCTTCTTCGGCTTTCCGTCAGCCGCGCCGTTTCCCACCGGCGTGGCCACTGCCTCTTCTGCCATAGTTCCTCCTTATGACGTGGGGCTCGCACCCGTATGGCGCCCAACGCCCCTCTCTCTGGCGCGAGTGTATCGAGGAAAGTAACGATTTGGCTACGTATAACTCTGGTGCAGAGGGGGTATATCTTGGGTGTAGCATACCGTTTACCCAGGTCAGTAAATACACCTCACATAATCCTCGACTCATACCCAGCCAGAGAGGTCTATAATGGTTGTAGGGGAAACTAGCACCGTGAAAAGGGAGCAACCATGGGTTTGGTCGTTCTGTTCTATTACACGCTTATCATTTTGCTGGTGAGCATCATGACGTCGGCGATGTGCTTGTCAACATTTTTGGTCACGCATCGCAAGTATCTTGGCTTCGCTTGCATTGGCTTTCTGTTTTACTTCTTCGATGTGGCGCTCGTCTTCTTGGATGACTTCACGGTAAACTCCACAGGCACCATGCCCGAATCGGTGTATTTCATTGGATCGCAAGTCACCTCGATCGTTACGGGCTGTGGGCTGTTCACGGCTTTCTGGCTCATGGTATGCGACGCGCTCGACGAGCAACGCCGCGCACTGCAAATCGCGCCTGCCGTCGTGTTCGTCATCGCGAGCTTGGCCGTCTACGCATTTATGCCATCAGGCAACACGCACCTCTTCGTGTTTTACGGCATGCGCACGCTCTATCTGCTTTGGATAATGGCCTACATCGCGGTTCGATATATGGGACGAAGCGACGCGCTGCGCGAACGCATGTGGCGCCATCGCATTGGGTATGCTGGCGTGCTCGTGCTGGGAGCCGCCGTGCTTATCGAAAACGTCCTCTTCCTGTTCTATATCGACCCCGTGTTGGTCGAATCGGGCGCAGTACCGTTTTTTCCCGAACGCAACTTCGCGGAAAACGCCCTTATGCTATGGATGGCGGCATTTATTGGCGCTTCCTGCTATAAGCTGCTTTCGATTCATTTCGTAAAGCCCCCCGCCGAAGCTGAGGGCCGCGTGGGAGCATTCATTAACGCCGGTCTTGCAGGCTATGCACAACACTATGGCCTTTCCGCGCGCGAAACCGAAGTGCTTCGCATGGTGCTCGAAGGCAAAGACAACCAAAACATCGCGGGAGAGCTCAGCCTTGCCGCGTCGACCGTTAAAGTGCATGTGCACAACATCCTGAAGAAAACAGCGCAGGCAAACCGTCAGGAGCTCATGCGCGACTTCCGCAAAATGTCATAGCATGCTCGCACCGCCCTGCCTTCATCGCAATCCCAATACACTTCAAGGCAGGCGTCAAAACGTTGCACGATTATCGCAACATCGCCCGACGAATCCCAACAGAACGCTATCGACAACCTGCCAGGAACCTGTTCGTGCTAAATGCTCGTAGCGTTTAACAGGTTTTCGAAAGCAAAAAAGCCGAGCTCGTCATGTCACGAGCCCGGCTTTTTACTTGATCGGTGAGGAACTGCCTCTAACGATCGTCCCTGCGATGGGTCATTCGGAAAACAACAACGCCGATGACCGAAAGCGCCGCAACGGCAATCGCGGCCATCGCGATAATGAGGCCTTTCATGCTGTCGTTGGTTTGAGAGATTCTATCGCCCTGCTCTGCCTGGTTGACAGCTGCCTGATCGCCTTGAGAAGCGTCGGACGCCGTCTTCGAAGCTCCAGCATCGGACTCATTGCCTAATGCCTTAGCGAGGCTCAGGGAATCGCCGTCGCCCTTCTGTCCGTCTTGAGCAACGCCGGCATTATTCTCATGAGAATCATCGGAAGAGCCATCGCTCGGTGCCTCCCCCTCTCCTCCCAAGGCGCCATTCTGGGATGCGTCGCTTGAAGCATTGTTGCCCGTATCAATGGACGCACCATTGCTTCCACCTGCTTCGGTCGATGCATTCGAACCGTCAGAAGCCGCACCAGAGCCGAGAACAGATCCTGAGCCAGCGACCTCACCTAAAATCGAACCAGTTCGGATCGGAGGCTGCAACCCGCCTCCGTGAAGTCGGAGTTGCTAGTAATCGCGGATCAGCATGCCGCGGTGAATACGTTCCCGGGCCTTGTACACACCGCCCGTCACACCATGAGAGTTTGTAACACCCGAAGCCGGTGGCGTAACCCTTTTAGGGAGCGAGCCGTCTAAGGTGGGACAAATGATTAGGGTGAAGTCGTAACAAGGTAGCCGTAGGAGAACCTGCGGCTGGATCACCTCCTTTCTAAGGAAACAGACTGAAAGTCTGACGGAAACCTGCACACACGAAACTTTGTTTAGTTTTGAGGGGATTACCCTCAAGCACCCTAGCGGGTGCGACTTTGTTCTTTGAAAACTGGATATCATTGTTGTAAATGTTTTAAATTGCCGAGAACACAGCGTATTTGTATGAGTTTCTAATAATAGAAATTCGCATCGCATAACCGCTGACGCAAGTCAGTACAGGTTAAGTTACAAAGGGCGCACGGTGGATGCCTTGGCACTAGGAGCCGATGAAGGACGGAACTAATACCGATATGCTTCGGGGAGCTATAAGTAAGCTTTGATCCGGAGATTTCCGAATGGGGGAACCCAGTACACATCAGTGTATTGCCTGCAAGTGAATACATAGCTTGTTGGCGGCAGACGCGGGGAACTGAAACATCTCAGTACCCGCAGGAAGAGAAAGAAAACTCGATTCCCATAGTAGCGGCGAGCGAAGTGGGAAGAGCCCAAACCGAGAAGCTTGCTTCTCGGGGTTGTAGGACTGGACATTGGAGTTACCAAAGTTCGACGTAGTCGAAGTCAGCTGGAAAGCTGCGCCATAGAAGGTGAAAGCCCTGTAAACGAAACGGCGGACCCTCCGTCCAGGATCCTGAGTACGGCGGAACACGTGAAATTCCGTCGGAATCCGGGAGGACCATCTCCCAAGGCTAAATACTCCCTAGTGACCGATAGTGAACCAGTACCGTGAGGGAAAGGTGAAAAGCACCCCGGAAGGGGAGTGAAACAGTTCCTGAAACCGTGTGCCTACAATTAGTCAAAGCCCGTTAACGGGTAATGGCGTGCCTTTTGTAGAATGAACCGGCGAGTTACGTTTGCCTGCGAGGTTAAGATGAAAAGTCGGAGCCGGAGCGAAAGCGAGTCTGAACAGGGCGCTTCAGTAGGTAGATGTAGACCCGAAACCAAGTGACCTACCCATGACCAGGTTGAAGGTGTGGTGAAACACACTGGAGGACCGAACCCATGTATGTTGAAAAATGCTGGGATGAGTTGTGGGTAGCGGTGAAATTCCAAACGAACTTGGAGATAGCTGGTTCTCTCCGAAATAGCTTTAGGGTTAGCCTCGGAGGATGGATCATGGAGGTAGAGCACTGTTTGAACTAGGGGCCCGTCAAGGGTTACTGAATTCAGATAAACTCCGAATACCATTGATCTTACTCCGGGAGTCAGACAGTGAGCGATAAGGTCCATTGTCGAAAGGGGAACAGCCCAGATCACCAGTTAAGGTCCCTAAATTTATGCTAAGTGGAAAAGGATGTGGCGTTGCACAGACAACTAGGATGTTGGCTCAGAAGCAGCCACCATTTAAAGAGTGCGTAATAGCTCACTAGTCGAGTGGCACTGCGCCGAAAATATACCGGGGCTAAGCATAATACCGAAACTGTGGGTGCACCCGTCAGGGTGCGCGGTAGGAGAGCGTTCTAAGGGCGTTGAAGGTCGATCGTGAGGACGGCTGGAGCGCTTAGAAGTGAGAATGCCGGCATGAGTAGCGAAAGATCAGTGAGAATCTGATCCACCGTATGACTAAGGTTTCCTGGGGAAGGCTCGTCCTCCCAGGGTTAGTCGGGATCTAAGGCGAGGCCGCAAGGCGTAGTCGATGACAAGCAGGTTGAGATTCCTGCACTAGTTTATTTTGTTTAAGCGATGGAGGGACGCAGGAGGCTAAGGAAAGCGCACGGCTGGAAAAGTGCGTCCAAGCAGTAAGTCCGGTAGCGAGTGAAATGCTTGCCGCCTTAAGGACAAGCTGTGATGGGGAGCGAAATTAAAGTAGCGAAGTTCCTGATGTCACACTGCCAAGAAAAGCTTCTAGTGAGAAATAAACTACCCGTACCGCAAACCGACACAGGTAGTCGAGGAGAGTATCCTCAGGTGAGCGAGCGAACTCTCGTTAAGGAACTCGGCAAAATGACCCCGTAACTTCGGGAGAAGGGGTGCTGGCTTTCAGTCAGCCGCAGTGAATAGGCCCAAGCAACTGTTTATCAAAAACACAGCTCTCTGC
>OLPB01001504.1_pt1 | contig 10230 bp, 9 predicted proteins | sample 1672001 | NCBI WGS metagenome assembly OLPB01 (sample SAMEA3136635, study PRJEB25190) | human gut metagenome | biome: human gut; feature: human-associated habitat; material: faeces | place: Austria | collected 2013 | reverse complement strand
ACCGACATTTGCCGGAATTGGCGTTTCTTATATTAGGGACTTATTTTACAGCCCCAATCTTCTACATGCATTAAATGCAGATGTTTTGATCTGCGGTAGAAGCTTTTATCAATGAAACACTTGAGTATAATCCGGATGGATTGATTATTTTTCTTTCGCTGCTTGTCGAAAGTGATGGATAGAATGTATAATATTGTTAATGATCCAGAGATATTTATTTTGGAAACAGCTTAATCAATTTGGAGGTATAAAATGAAAGCACATAAGCATTGGTCAATCGGAGCGTTAATTACTATGATTGGAACTTTCTATACTGGATATAAAGGATCCAAATCAGGTCATAGGTATTTTGCGTGTAGCACTCTTATATGTATGATCATGTCTATGTATACGGGACATAAAATGATTTCAGGTAATAAAAGAACAAGAAAACAGGTGGAAAATACAAAAGCGGAGGAATAGTAAATGTTAGAGTTAGGAATAAAAGCACCGGATTTTGAATTGCCGGATCAGAACGGAGAAGTGCATAAATTAAGTGATTATTTAGGTAAAAAAATAATTTTATATTTTTATCCAAAGGATAATACACCAGGATGTACGAAGCAGGCATGTGGCTTTTCTGAGCGTTATCCACAGTTTACTGAGAAGGGAGCTGTTATTCTCGGAGTAAGCAAGGACTCTGTAGCGTCTCACAAGAGATTTGAAGAAAAATACGGACTGGCATTTACCTTATTGGCAGATCCGGAGCGCAAAGTGATTGAGGCATATGACGTTTGGAAAGAAAAGAAGAATTATGGAAAAGTTTCTATGGGAGTAGTCCGGACAACATATCTGATTGATGAGAATGAAATTATCATAAAGGCAAATGATAAAGTGAAAGCGGCAGATGATCCTGAAAATATGCTGAAGGAATTGACGTGATGAAGATTATATTATCACCAGCAAAAAAGATGGTTACAGATACGGACAGCATAGCACCAGTGGGAATGCCGAATTTTCTTGATAAGACAACTGAGATACTAAGTTGGATGAAGGGTCTGGAAAAAGATAAACTGAAGGCAATCTGGAAATGCAATGACAAGATTGCCAGGCAGAACTTTGAAAGATTAGAAAATATGGATCTTTATCACATGCTTACTCCTGCTATTTTGTCCTATGAGGGAATTGCATTCCAGTATATGGCACCAGCAGTGTTTGAATACGGACAATTTGAGTATATCCAAAAGCATCTTAGAATCTTATCCGCATTTTATGGAAGCCTAAAGCCACTGGACGGTGTGAGACCATATCGTCTGGAAATGCAGGCAAAGGTTACAATAGGAAATACCCGGAATTTATATGACTATTGGGGAGATCTGCTATATCAGTCCGTTATTGATGACAGCCGGATCATTATTAATCTGGCATCAAAAGAATATTCGAAATGCATAGAAAAATATCTGTCACCAAAAGATACGTATATAACGATTACATTTTGTGAATTATCCGGAGAAAAGCTAGTAACAAAAGGTACTTATGCAAAAATGGCCCGTGGTGAAATGGTCAGATTTATGGCAGAAAGAGGGATTGAAAATCCAGCTGATATACAAGAATTTAACAGACTGGGCTATAGGTTTAGAGAAGACTTGTCATCAGAGAAGGAATATATTTTTGAACGGTTGTCTGCACTGTAGTGTGGTATTGCTAAATTGTAATTATTCTTGTTGAGAATGATATTCACTTACGTAAAATTCATTGACATCACCAGAAAGAAATGATATATTGCAGACAAGGTTAGTTTTGCCTAACTTGCATTAATACCTGCATTCCAGGGAATGCTTATTACAAAAAAAGGAGGAATTTTAAAATGTCAATGATCAATAAAGAAGTAAGTGATTTTTCTGTTCAGGCTTATCAGAATGGGGAGTTTAAAACCGTGACCAAGGCCGATATTCTGGGAAAATGGAGCGTATTTTTCTTCTATCCGGCCGACTTTACCTTTGTATGCCCTACCGAGCTGGAGGATCTGCAGAATAAATATTCTGATTTCCAGGCTGCTGGCTGCGAAATCTACTCTGTTTCTACAGACTCCCATTTTGTCCACAAAGCATGGCATGATTCCTCTGAAAGAATCGGTAAGATCACTTATCCAATGCTGGCAGATCCTACCCACGCACTCTGCAAGGATTTTGAAGTGCTGATCGAATCTGACGGAATGGCAGAAAGAGGAAGCTTCATTGTAAACCCGGAAGGCAAGATCGTGGTTTATGAAGTAAATGCCGGCAATGTAGGACGCAATGCAGATGAACTTTTCCGCCGTCTCCAGGCAAGCCAGTTTGTAGCAGAACACGGAGACCAGGTGTGCCCGGCAAAATGGCAGCCAGGAGCCGAAACTCTGAAGCCAAGTCTTGATCTGGTAGGTATGCTTTAATGTCGAACGAAAATTTCTATGATGTAGTTGTGATCGGAGGAGGTCCTGCCGGTCTGACAGCTGCCTTATATCTGGCTCGCGCCTGCTACCGTGTTCTGGTAATTGAGAAGGAAAAATTCGGCGGCCAGATTACCATTACCGATGAAGTGGTAAACTATCCAGGCGTCATGAAAACCAGTGGGAAAGAACTGACCCAGGCCATGCAGAAACAGGCGGAACATTTCGGAGCAGAGTTTTTGCTTGGGGATGTTGTCAGCCTAAAAAAAGCAGAAGAAGCATCCGGCGCAGAAATCTGGGAAACAACCACCGATAAAGGTTCCTACAAAAGCTTTGGAATCCTGCTCGCAACAGGAGCCCATCCAAGAATGATCGGTTTTCCAGGTGAGGCCAAGTTTCGCGGTCACGGAGTAGCCTATTGTGCCACCTGTGACGGAGAATTTTTCCGTGGAAAAGAAATTTTCGTAGTTGGCGGCGGGTTTGCTGCAGCAGAAGAAAGCGTATTTTTGACAAAATATGCAAGCCATGTAACTATTTTAATCCGTGGAAATGATTTTTCCTGCGCAGAAGCGGTAGCGGAAGCCGCCAAAAATCACCCTAAGATCACAGTTTTAACCAATACAGAGGTTGTCTATGTGGAGGGTGACCACACGCTGCGAAAGATCTGCTACAAAAATAAAAACACTGGAGAAGAAACCATTTTCGATTCTGCAGATGACACCTTTGGCGTATTTGTATTTGCAGGCTACGCGCCAAATACGGATCTGGTAAAAGACCTGATTGCTCTGGATTCCCATGGATATGTGGAAACGGACCGAACCCAGAAGACCAGCTGTCCGGGAATTTACGCAGCCGGAGATGTATGCCAGAAAAATCTCCGCCAGGTGGTAACTGCAGTGGGAGATGGTGCCACAGCTGCCACAGAGCTGGAAAAATATGCCGCAGCCATGCAGGGGAAAACCGGAATCCACCCGGAAAAGCCAATCAAAAAAGAGGCCGAAGTTCACAAGGAATCGCCCGCAGGAAAAGAAACAGAAGGGAAATCCTCAGCCGGTATTTTTTCACAGGATATCATAAACCAGCTGAATGTTGTATTTTCCAGAATGGAGGGAAACCTGCAACTTGACCTGCATCTGGATTCCCGTCCCGTCAGCCAGGAATTGAAAGGCTATATGACAGAACTGGAGAAATATACAGACAAACTGACCGTACAGGAAGCGGACTCTGCTTCGGATTCTGCTGCCTTGCTGCCTTTTGTAGAAGTGCTGACTGCCTCCGGGGAAAAGACTGGATTAGCTTTCCACGGCGTGCCAGGGGGACACGAGTTTACCTCTTTTATCCTGGGATTATACAACGCCGCAGGACCAGGGCAGCCCCTTGACCCTGCCATCAGAGAACGTATCCTCGCTATCGACCATAAGGTGCACATGCAGATCCTGGTATCCCTTTCCTGTACCATGTGCCCGGATCTGGTAGTGGCAGCCCAGAGGATTGCCTCCTTAAATCTCCTTGTAACAGCAGAAGTATACGACATCGCCCATTTCCCGGATTTAAAGGAAAAATACAACGTTATGAGCGTCCCCTGCCTGATAATCAACCAGGATCAGGTAACATTTGGGAAAAAGAATATCCCGCAGCTGTTGGAATTGCTCTAATAAGATAATAAAAACTGTAATGATAAACTCCTATGGTTTATTGTTACAGTTTTTTAATTCAAGAAAATTTTTTATTCCCCGACCACAATTGTGGTAAAATAGCGGTAAGTAATAACTAATACCGTATTTCCGCAAAAGAATCTGTCTAAGCAGAGTGGTTATCGTCCAAATGGAGTGGTGTGACCCTGTAAGAAATGGTATGGTTATTGTTAGAAGTAACTAACTATTATATAACTCAGGAGGCACACAATGAAAAAGAAGTTCGTTTCTGTTTTATTAGCACTTACCATGTCAACTACCTTATCTGCCGGATTAACCAGTACCGTATTTGCAGAAGAAGCAGTAAGCACCGCATCTGAATGCTCTTATGACGGCGGCAGTGGCACCCAGGAAGATCCGTACCAGATTTCCTCGACAGATTCTTTCCTGACATTTGCCGCTAATGTAAATGACGGCTCAAACGCAGGTTATGCGGATACTTATTTTCTTCTGACAAATGATCTTGATCTTACAGGCATTGACTGGGAACCCATCGGCAATATGAATGACATGGAAAACCATTCCACCTTGTTTCTGGGCTCCTTTGACGGCGGAGATCACACAATTTCAAATTTAAAATATGAATCTGACAAATACAACTGCGGGGCTGGTCTTTTCGGCGTAAACTGCGGCGAAGTCAAAAATCTGACAGTGGAAAATGCAGAAGTAACCGTAACAGATGGCACCTCTCTGGCTATTGGCGGCGTTGTAGGATACAACATGGGATCAGTGGATCACGTAACCTTAAAAGGAAACTCCGTAATTACAGGCAACAACTGCACTGGCGGAATTGTAGGAGGCAACAACAATTCCGTAACCAACTGCTCCGCAGAAAATGTAACCGTCATCGTAATTGGAGATAATGAATTTGAAGAAAACCATATTGTGCAGGCAGATGTAGCAGAATGTGGTGGCCTGGTCATCGGCGGCGGTTTTGGCGGAACCATTGACAACTGCAGCGCAAGCGGAACTGTAAAGGCAGAAGGAAACGAACCGGTTGGTCTTGGCGGAATCGGCGGCTGTCTGGAAATGATGGATTCCATTACCAACTGCACCGCTGATGTCACAATTGAAAGCGCAAATGGCGGCCATGCGATCGGCGGTCTTTGTGGTTACGCAGGCACTCACTCCAATCCAGACGTATGCCTGGAAACAGAAGGATTTTCCACGAAAAATTATCCGTCCGTAATTGATAACTGCAAGATAACTGTTTCCATAAAAGCGGATGGAGCAACCCATGTAGGAGGTCTTATTGGCACCGGACTTTACTATTATGGAGAAGAAACCGTATTTAAAGTTACCAACTGTTCTGTAACAGGATCCATTGACGGTGCTGTAACACCAGGTACCGTTGCCGGCAGGGCAGTGGGCAGTGTAATAGAAAGCTGCGACGCAGACATTTTAATTGATGGTGTGCATGCAGACAATCAGATTGGCACCACTTCCTGCATGTACGAGAGTGCGGACCAGTAAGAGAGGAAAAAATGGAACAGCATCCGTTAACGGATTTTTTTGACCAGAAAGTTCAAAAAACAACGGGCAAAAACAACCGTACTATTTATAAAATGAACAATGAAACCGGAGAAGGAATCATCACGCAATATATTATTTTGCCTGGCATCCAGTTCTTTTATAACGATTTTCACATGAGCAATGGACAGAACCAGAATAAACTGCCTCACGCAGATGTTCTGGAACTGAACCATTGCAGGGAAGGGCGTTTTGAATGCAGATTTGCCAACGGCACTTATCAGTATATTGGAAGCGGTGATCTTGCCATCAACCTTCTTTCCAACCAGACCGTTTCAACCAGCTTTCCGCTGTCTCATTATCACGGCATCTCCATCACCATAGATTTACAAAAAGCAGACTCTGTCATCCGAAAAATCGGCGAGATGACAGGCGGACTGGACATTGATCTGTTTTCCATTGCCAACGGCTTTTGCAAAAATGGTACCTGTGCTGTAATTAGAAATCAAAATAAAATCAACCACATTTTTTCTGAACTGTACTGCACCAAGCCGTATATGCACGCTTCCTATCTGAAGGTCAAGGTCCTGGAACTGCTCCTTTATCTTGGAACTGAGAAAATACAGAATACCCAGGTAAAAGTTCCGTATTTCGCACATACTCAGGTAAAAAAAGTAAAAGAAATTCAAAAGTATATGGTTTCCAATTTGCGCCAGCATTACACTCTTGAACAATTGTCCGAGCAATTTGACATTCCTCTTACTTCCATGAAAGCATGTTTTAAGGGAGTTTTCGGCTGTTCCATTTATGCCTACATAAAATCCTACCGTATGCAGGCTGCAACCGTACTGCTTCAGAATTCTGACTGCAGCATTACAGAAATCGCCATGAAAATGGGCTACGACAACCCCAGCAAGTTTTCGGAAGTCTTCAAAAAAGAGTATGAGATGACTCCATCTGAATTTCGAAAGAAATACATAAAAGCATAATTGCACACTCCTTTACAAAAACATACCTTGACAAATCTCGTCTCAGCTTTACATTTTATAATAAAATACCTCAGGAAACGGAACGTTTATAGTCAAAGTCTCTCCCTGGATATCCGCGATCTGCTGGCAGAGGCCCAGCATCCGGTAAGGATTTGCATATCCGAAAAGTTTCATGATCTTATCAAACTGTTTTTCCCTTTTGATAAGATCTGCGAGATACATATATCTGAGGTCTCCAAGGGAGATGCGGGGCAGGCCATAGGACTGTGTGATCTTTTTCAGTCTGGTATTCAGTGTGGGAAGCGTCTTGACTTTTCCATATGGACCAAGGCACAGGGCGCCTTCTTCGGCCAGTCCGGGATATCTCAGAAGAATGCCCTCATTCAGATATCTCCGTTCCCTGATCTCATCAAATAAAAATTCCGGAACAGGCACAGTACGGTAATTACTGTCTGAACGGAGCTTTCTGCCACTGTATTTGAGACTCTGACTATTATCACCCCCATTCCTGTCAGCAGACACATAATTCCGTGCATGCAGCCCGCAGATCGTTACCGTGCCTGCCTCCAGATCGAAGCTGTCATATTTAAGTCCAAGGATTTCCCCGGGTTTCAGCCCGCAGTAAAGCGCCAGGGCATATTCCAGATAGTGGGAGGTGTTGTCTTTCTTTGCAGCTGATAATAAGCAGGTAAGCTGTTCCGGTGTATAAAGGACAGTATCTTTTTCCAAAACAGAATATTTTTTTATTTGAAAGAAAAGTTCATAATCACCGGTATCTGGTTCAAAACGATCCTTTATAAAGACACGCAGAAAGCGGTATGCCGAAGCAGCCGTATTTTCATTTTTTTGATTGATGCATGCCAAAAGAGCATTCAGGTATTCTGCATCGATATCGTCAACCGCCCGCTCCTTATCCGGAAGGCTGGGTTCAATGACATTGAAGATCATCCAGTAGTAGTAAGCAGCCGTACTGCTGCTGGTTGAATTCGAAAGACATTTGTTCTGGTACCAGCTCTCCAGGTAATTAACAAAAGTAGTTGCAGCAGGTTCGTTCCTTTTCTCTTTTTTCATTGTTGCGGCTGTAACAGCCATTTCTTTTGATTCTTTTCTCATTCTTTTTTCCTTTCTGCCATCATTGGCTAAGCATTTAACTATATTTCAGTTATATATTGTCCGATTTTCGCTCAGAATCCGATCTTTTATGAAAATTTTTGACAAAATTCTAAAAAAATGACATATTAATCCTGTAAGGTGGATGTCCATACAAAGAAATATATTTATAGAATACTTACACATTTAGTATGTAATATTTTTAAGAATGGTTATTTAAGAAAGGGTTTTCCAGGAAAGCAGATAACCACAAGGAAACAAGTACCTCAACATTTTTTGACAGAAACAAAAAAATATGACATATTAATATTGAAAAAAGAATCTTGTAAAAAAAGGAGGGACAGCAGACAATTTTCACCATTTCCACAAAAGCACACAATTTCTCTTGAATTTCTGAAATGACCTGTATTATAATAGGATAATTAACGGCATATCCCACAGCCGGTACCGCAGTGACCAAATGCCGTTTTCGGGGTAAAAATAGGTTCAAAAATGAGCATTATTTTTCCCACTTATTCAGAAAAAAAGTCACTATCCAAATCTAAACAGAAGAAGTTCTGTATTTGGCAAATAGTGACAAAATGTGAAAGGAAAAGAATGAGAAAATTAGCACTTAGTGATGAAATATTGCTCAGTGTTGACAAAGCAGCCCGCTATATCGGCGGGGAGGTCAACTCTGTGATGAAAAATTTAGACGGGATAGATGTCCGTGTGGCGTTTTGTTTTCCGGATGTCTACGAGATCGGCATGTCCAACCTTGGTATGATGCTTCTTTATAATATGTTCAATAAACGCCCTGATGTCTGGTGTGAGCGAGTTTATTCCCCATGGCTTGATCTTGATAAGCTTATGAGAGAACAGAATATCCCGTTATTTGCCCTGGAGTCCCAGGATCCTGTCAGGGATTTTGATTTTCTGTGCATCACACTTGGATATGAAATGTGTTATACTAACGTACTCCAGACACTGGATCTTTCCCAGATTCCACTGAAAGCAGCTGACCGTGACGAATCATGTCCTATTGTAATCGGAGGCGGTGCGTGTGCATATAATCCAGAGCCATTAGCAGCCTTTTTTGACCTGTTTTATATTGGCGAAGGAGAAACTGTGTATGATGCGCTTTTTGATGCATACAAGGCCAATAAGGAAGCCGGAGGCAGCAGGGAGGAGTTCCTTCTGAAGGCAGCTCAGATTCCGGGAATTTATGTTCCGGCATTTTATGATGTCACATACAAAGAAGACGGTACAATTGCATCCTTTGCACCAAATCGTCCGGGAGTTCCCGAGAAAGTCCAAAAGCAGCTGATCGTAGATATGGATAAAGGATATTGCCCGATTGAAAAACCGGTTGTTCCTTTTATTAAAGCTACACAGGATCGTGTCACTTTGGAAATCCAGCGTGGATGTATCCGTGGCTGTCGTTTCTGCCAGGCTGGTATGATCTACAGACCTCTCCGTGAACGTGATGTAGAAGAACTGAAGGAATCTGCAAGAGCTATGCTGAAGAATTCCGGTCATGAGGAAATTTCCCTCAGTTCCTTAAGTTCCAGTGATTACACCCATCTGGAAGAGCTGGTAAACTTCCTGATCGACGAATTTAAATCTGCAGGTGTTAATATTTCCCTGCCGTCACTTCGTATTGATGCTTTTGCCCTGGATGTTATGAGCAAGGTTCAGGATATTAAGAAAAGCAGCCTTACTTTTGCCCCGGAAGCTGGTTCCCAGAGACTTCGTGATGTAATTAACAAAGGACTTACCGAAGAAGTGATCCTTCACGGTGCGCATGAGGCATTTGTTGGAGGATGGAACCGTGTGAAGCTTTATTTCATGCTTGGGCTTCCTACTGAAACAGAAAAAGACATGAAGGGAATTGCTCATCTTGCAGAGCGTATTGCAGAAGAATATTACGATACCGTTCCAAAGGAAAAACGCCATGGAAAGGTTCAGATCGTAGTCAGCACATCCTTCTTTGTGCCAAAGCCATTTACCCCATTCCAGTGGGCTCCAATGTATACAGAACAGGATTTTATTGACAAGGCAAAAGTAGTAAAAGAAGAAATCCGTGCACAGCTGAACCAGAAGAGTATTAAATACAACTGGCATGAACCGGATGTAACCACACTGGAAGGCTTCCTTGCAAGAGGTGACCGCCGTGCTTCTGAAGTTATCTTAAAAGCCTATGAAAAAGGCGCCCTTTACGATGCCTGGTCAGAAAGCTTCCGCTACGACATCTGGAAAGAGGCTTTTGCAGAAACAGGAATTGACATTGAATTCTACACACTCCGAGAGAGAAGCACAGATGAAATCCTCCCATGGGATTTCATAGATGCAGGTGTTACCAAGGAGTTTCTGATCCGTGAGTGGAAACAGGCAAAAGGCGAAGTGGTTACACCAAACTGCCGTCAGAAATGTGCAGGCTGCGGAGCAAGACGTTATGAAGGAGGCGTATGTTATGAAGGTAAGAATTAAATTTACGAAAGAAGGGCCTATGAAATTTGTAGGACATCTTGACACCATGCGCTACTTCCAGAAAGCCATCCGCCGCGCAGAGCTTCCAATT
>OLPB01001503.1_pt1 | contig 10230 bp, 8 predicted proteins | sample 1672001 | NCBI WGS metagenome assembly OLPB01 (sample SAMEA3136635, study PRJEB25190) | human gut metagenome | biome: human gut; feature: human-associated habitat; material: faeces | place: Austria | collected 2013 | reverse complement strand
TACCACAAAAGCAAAATGCCCGTAGAGCCGATAAAATAAGGCTTTGCGGACATTTGAGAAGATATAAAAAGATAGTCAAAAAGGCATATATAATTTAAAGGCAAATAATTATAAAACAATTGTGGCAACTAGCAGTGCACGGGTACGTGTCGATGTTATTTTAAAGAATGCACAAATTGAACAATATTTTGATGATACGATCTGTGGTGATGAAGTGATTCATGGAAAACCTAATCCTGAAATTTTTTTAACAGCATGTAAAAAACTTAATGTAGCACCAAGTGAAGCATTAGTGTTAGAAGATAGTGAATCAGGAATCTTAGCAGCCTATGATGGTAAGATCGATGTCTTATGTATTCCTGATATGAAGTATCCAGAAGCTGATTTTGCAAGTAAAGCAACTAAGATCATCTCATCATTAAAAGATGTAATTGAATATTTAAAGTAATAGTGAAAAGTTTCTATCATTGATTTGATAGGAACTTATTTATTTTTGAGAAGTTTTTGTTAAAAAAAATACGAATATTGTTATAAAAATCAAAGGTTATATAATTTTACTAAGTGGAGGTATTGTGATGAATAAACTAACAAATATAAAAGCAGTAATGTGTGATGTTGATGGAACATTGTTAAATCAAGATGGTATTGTTTCACCTGCGACAGTTGAAGCAATTAAGAAAATTAGAGAAAAAGGAATTTTATTTGGTTTATCAACAGGGCGTGATGTTCATAGCGTTAAAACACTTTTAACTGTATGGGGAATTAGTGGCTTGGTTGATGCAATCGTTGGGACTGGAGGTGCTGAAATATATGATTATCAATTAAATATTGATAAATCAAGTTATCCGCTGGATGGTGAATTAATAAAAGATATTATTAAACATCATGAAGGAATGGATCTTAATTTTGCTATTCCGTATGAAGGGACATTATATGCACCTAAAGATGATGATTATATTCGTGATTTAGCACGTGATGATCGTGTGCCATATAAAGTTGTAGATTTTGATGTCTTTTTAAATGAGCCACGGGCCAAATTAATCATTGTTTGTGCACCTGATTATATGGATAAAGTTATTGAAAAAAGTAAAACTTTTTCTAATCCAAACTATAAATCAGCTTCTTTAAAAACAGCAAGTATTTTATATGAATATATGGATCCTCGGGTTTCTAAAACGCATGGATTACAAGAAGTTATGGCAATGCATAAAATTGAAATGACAGATTTATGTACTTTTGGAGATGCTGATAATGATTATGATATGACTTTAAATGCTGGAGTTGGAGTAGTCATGGCTAATGGAAGTGAAAAAACTAAGAGTGTTGCTGATTTTATAACTGATGATAATAATCATGATGGAATTGCAAATTTTATTAATAAGTATATTTTATAGAGTCTGGTGATTGAAGTGCACTATATTGTTTTAATATAACCAATATAGTGCATTTTAGAGTTGGTTTTTTTTATTTAGAAATAATAATTAAATTAGTTTAAAAATATTATTTTTTCGATAAACTATAGTATTGGAGATAATATAAATGTATGGATTGATTAATTCATTTTTAATTTTTGAATTAGGAGTCATCGTGGGGGCTCATGTGTTTGTTTCAAATAGCTAAATCAAAAGATTAAGTCTAGTAATAGACTTTTTATTTTTTTGGAATGATGACGATAAAAGCGGGAATTATTCAATTAGGAGGTATAAGAAGTGAACAAGATAGAATTAAGTAAAGTAAATGAAGAAGGGTATTATGAAATTCGTTTAGAAAGTGTTGGTGGGTTAGGGGCTAATTTATGTGGAAAATTATTAGGTGAATTAGGTGCGGCTTATCTAGGATTTAATGCTTCAAGCTTTTCTAGCTACGGTTCAGAGAAACGAGGTTCTCCAGTCAAGGCGTTTATTCGTTATTGTGATGAAGATAAAGAAATTACTGTTAATACTCCCGTTACGCGACCCCATTTGCTTGGGCTTTTTCATGAAGCGATGATAGGAAAGTTACAAGTAACAGCAGGAGTCGATGAAAATAGTTGTATTGTCATCAACAGCGGTGAGCAACCAGATGTAATTAGAGATAAATTAAAATTATGTGCTGGAACGATATATTGTATTGATGCAATTTATTTAGCAATGAAAATAAAATGTAAAGTCAATATGATCATGCTGGGGGCACTAGCTAAAGCGAGTGGCTTTATTCCTTTAGAGACAGTTTTAGAATTGATTGAAGCTACTTTGGGTAAAAAATATCCTCAGCTATTACAAAAAAATAAAGAAGGGATAATTGAAGGTTATAATGGTGTTGTTAGTAAAACGTTTAATGATGATGGTAAGTATCCGTTCATTCCTTATCGTGAAATAGAAAATGACTGGGGTTATCAAAATGCACCACTTGGTGGTGTGAATCCTTGTTTTGGAAGTACTATTTCGAATGATTTAAGTGCATCACGGGAAGGCTATATACCATTGTTTCTCCAAGAAAAATGTATTCAATGTGCACAATGTTATATTACTTGTCCGGATATGGTTTTTCAGTTTGAACCGGGTATTTATAAAGGACGTAAGATGATGGTAAATAAAGGTTTGGATTATCATCATTGTAAAGGATGTTTACGGTGTGTTGAAATTTGTCCAACTCAAGCACTGGTTAGTGGAGTCGAACGCGAACATTCAAATTTAAAATGGTTTATTCGTAACAAAGATTTAATTGTTGAGCATATGGATTATGAAGATGTGGGAGCAAATTCGTGGATAACGAGTGATTCGTTTTTGGAGGTAGAAAAAATAACGGAGGTAAAAAATGATGGAAAAACAAAAGATGGTATTTGAAAGTGGGAATGAGTTGGCAGCTTATGCCGCTAAACAGATTAATTATCATGTAATGGGATACTATCCCATTACACCATCAACGCAGATTGCTGAGAATTTAGATTTAATGAAAGCTGAGGGTAAGCATGAGATTGCTTTAATTGCTGCTGAAGGTGAGCATAGTGCGGCTGGAATTTGTTATGGTGCAAGCGTTGCTGGGGCAAGAGTTTTCAATGCGACTAGTGCCAATGGTTTGTTATATGCATTAGAACAGTTTCCAGTTCAATCTGGAACACGATTTCCGATGGTAATGAATGTAGCTTGTCGAACAGTTTCTGGTCCACTTTCAATCAAGGGTGATCACAGCGATATCATGTATATGTTAAATACTGGATGGATTATTTTATTTGCTCATAGTCCCCAGGCAGTTTATGATATGAACATTTGTGCTCTAAAAATTGCTGAAAAAGTTAAATTACCAGTAGTTATTGCGTTTGACGGTTTTTTTACTAGCCATCAAAAAAATAAATGTCAAGTCTTTGAAGATGATCAAGTTGTCCAAAATTTTGTAGGTAAATATCTGCCTGAATATCAAATTCTTGATTTTGAACATCCAGTCACAGTTGGCTCTTATATGAATGAACCGGATTTAATGAATAATAAATACCAGCTTCATCTTGCAATGGAGGAAGCTCGAGAGGTTATTCCGGCTATTTTTAAGGAATATGAAACAATTTCTAATCGGGCTTATCAGTATGTAGAAAGTTATCAAAATGAAGATTGTGATGTCTTAATGTTTGTTCTAGGTTCTGGATTTAGCAGTGCAAAACGAGCTGTTGATGAATTACGCAAAGATGATAAAAAAGTTGGAGTAGTTACAATCAATGTACTGCGTCCATTTCCAAGTAAGGAATTAATTAAGCATTTTAAAGTGCCTAAAACAGTGATTGTTTGTGATCGTCAGGATAGTTATGGTGCCAATGGTGGAAATATGTCTTTAGAAATAAAGGCGGCAATGCAGGAGGCAGGGATCACTACCCGTGTAATTACGAGAATTTATGGCTTAGGTGGCCGTGATTTTTATAAAGATGATGCAAAAGCATTATTATTAATGGGATTTCAAAAAGATGTAAAATTATTTGATTATTTACATATTTATCCCGGTAAAATTGAACAACCAATAACTCAATTTTTTAAACCAATCAAAGAAACTCCTGATGACTTCAAGTGTGTTTATAATGAAGAAAAACAAATAATGGAAGTTAAGCCGTTTACGCTTAATCAAATTGCAAAGATGCCCCAACGTTTATCTGGGGGTCATGGTGCTTGTCCAGGATGTGGGATTCCCGTCAATGTCAATTTATTATTAAGTGCAATCAGTGGAAATGTTGTTTTATTATTTCAAACAGGCTGCGGAATGGTTGTAACAACTTCCTATCCAAAAACTTCTTTTAAAGTACCGTATGTTCATAATTTATTTCAAAATGGGGCAGCGACACTTTCAGGAATCGTAGAAGCGTTTAACCAAAAAGTAAAACGACATGAATATCCCGAAGGAGAAATTACTTTTATCATGGTTAGTGGTGATGGAGGAATGGATATTGGAATGGGAAGTGCACTAGGTGCAGCTTTAAGAAACCATCACATGATTATTTTTGAATATGATAATGGTGGTTATATGAATACAGGTTATCAATTATCATATTCAACACCATTAGGGGCTAAAAGTTCGACTTCTCATCTTGGTCAAGATCAGTTTGGAAAATCATTTTTTAATAAAGATATGCCAGCAATCATGGCTGCAACAAATATTCCATATATTGCTACTGTAGCTGAATCTAATCCAATAGATTTTGTTAGAAAAGCGATTAAAGCTAAGGCTTATGCTAAAGAGTTTGGGTTAGCATATTTGAGAACTTTATCTGCTTGTCCGTTAAATTGGGGTGATCAGCCAAATTTAGAAAAAAGTGTAATTGAAGCAGGGGTAAATAGTTGTTATTTTCCTTTGTTTGAAATTGAGCAGGGTAAGTATAATCTTACATATGATCCACAGAAAGCAAAGAAAAAGATTCCATTAATTGATTGGTTTGCAATGATGCAGCGAACTAAACATTTAAGTGATCCAAAGTATACAAAAATTGTTCAGGCTGCTCAAGATGAAGTTGATCGACGTTTTGAAATTTTGAAAAAGAGGGCAGATGATCAAATTTAATAAATAATATAAAAGGTTATTGCTTGTTGTGTCAATAACCTTTTATAATGAGTAAAAGAAGGTGATTAATTGTGGAAGTAACTGAATATGCTAAAGATTTATATATTTTAGATGATGGTCAGGTACGAGAATTTCTAATTATCGGTAGAAATGAAGCGATATTGATTGATACTGGTTTTCCTGAGACGAAGATAATTAATGAAGTTCAGAAACTTACTAGTTTTCCGCTTAAAGTACTGTTAACTCATGGTGATGGAGATCATTGTGGGGGACTTGATAGTTTTCAAGAATGTTATGTACATCAGGGAGATAAGGGTTTAATTAAAACAACAATAAAAATTAATTGTTTAAAAGAAAAGGATTTGATTGAAATTGGTGATTACTGTTTTGAGGTAATTGAGATACCTGGACATACTTATGGAAGTATTGCATTTTTAGATATTCAGAAGAAATTATTAATTGTTGGTGATATTGTACAATTAGGACCGATTTATATGTTTGGTGAGCATCGAAATTTAGATTTGTATATTCATAGCTTAGAAAAATTAAATACATATCAAAATCAAATTGAAACAATTTTGCCTAGTCATAATCGTTATCCATTAACTAAGGAGTATATTGGTCATTGTCTATCAGATGCTAGATTGTTAAAGGCACATAAACTTTTAGGTGTTAAACATCAATTTTTACCATGTCGGGAATATCGTGGTAAAAAAATTTCGTTCTATTATTAGAAATAATAACTTTCGTTTTGAGAATAATATGATTGAAACGAAAGTTGTTTTTATTGTATTTGAAATATTAATATGATAAGGTAATAAAAGAAAAGAGCGGTGATGAGGATGGTTAAGATGTTGGCAAGACATACAAAAATACTAGAATTAATAACAGAGAATAAGAAAATGGAAGTAACTAAACTTTCTCAGTTACTCAGTGTTTCACAAGTAACAATTAGAAAAGATTTAATTCAATTGGAAAATAGTGGATTGATTGTTCGTGAGCATGGATTTGCAACTTTAAATTCTAGTGATGATATAAATAATCGTTTAGCTTATCATTATGATATTAAGCAAAGAATTGCTAAATTAGCGGTAGAATCAATAGAAGATGGTGAAACCGTAATGATTGAGTCAGGTTCTTGTTGCGCATTGGTTGCTTTAGAAATTGCGCAGACCAAAAAAGATGTTACGATTATTACTAATTCTGCTTTTATCGCCGATTATATTCGTAAAGTTGCTAAAATTAGAATTATTTTACTTGGTGGTGAATATCAAAATGAATCACAAGTAATGGTAGGACCGATCACAAAAAAATGTGTTGAATCTTTTTTTGTTGATAAACTTTTTATTGGAACTGATGGCTTTACTGAAACCTCAGGCTTTACTGGGAATGATTATATGCGTAGCGAAACAGTTAGAGATATGGCAAAACAAGCTGATAAAGTTATAATTGTGACAGATTCATTTAAGTTTTTGCAAAAAGGGGTTGTAACTTTGATTCCTACTGCGGAAATCGCATGTATTGTAACTGATACTCATATTCCAATAGAATGCGAAAATTATTTATTAGATCATGGAATTGAAGTTAAGAAAGTAGAAAATTAAAAAAGCTTATTTTATAGTAAGCTTTTTAGAAAAAACACTTGATGTCTTCATTGATAAAAATATTTTGATATTCTTTTAAGTCTTCTTTGTGGAGGGCTTTTTTATTTTTTAAACTATATTCTAGATTGAGCATTTCATATTTTTTTTCACCAAATTGATGAAATGGTAATAATTGAATTTTTAAAACACCGATATTTTTTAAGAGTCTTGCTAGTCCTTTGGCATCATTTAATGAATCATTAAAATCTGGAATAACAGGAATTCTTGGTAATACTTCTATTTTGTTTTGTAATGCCCACTTTAAATTTTTAATTATTAAATCATTATAAACACCTGTACCTAAAAAATGCTGCTCACGATCATAATGTTTAACATCAAATAATAACAGATCAAATAATGGAGCAAGTTTAGTAAAAAGCTCATGTTCAATATATCCGGTTGTTTCAATTGCTAAATGAAGCTGATGTTTTTTTAGTTCATTAACTAAGTGAAATAAAAATGCTGGTTGTGACATTCCTTCTCCACCGGAAATAGTAATACCTCCATTAGATTCTTCATAAAAATCTTTATCTTGAAGACAGGTTGTCACAATTTCATCAATTGTTTTATACTCACCTTCATTTTTTAGGGCAATTTGAGGACATTTATTAACACATCTCAAACATCCATTACATTTATTTTGATCAATAATAATTTTATCTGCAATTAATTTAATCGCACCTGTAGGACAATTATTGATACAGGTCATGCAATGCGTACATTTGTTATGATCCCACAAAATTTGAACTGCTTTTAGTTGTGATTCAGGATTAGAACACCACTTACATCTTAATGGACAGCCTTTAAAAAATATAGTTGTTCTAATTCCTGGACCATCATGAATACTAAATTTTTGAATATTAAAAATTATCCCCTTATTTTCCATTATGAATATCTCCTTATCTTTTCATTATTTATAATATCATGTTGATTGCAAATTGTAAATGTTTATATTTCATTTGAAACTAATATATACTGCTTTTGAAATAAAAATATTGACTTATTGTTCGTATATGTTAATATATAGGTGTAAATGAAGTGTATTTATGTTATGAACGAAACTTAATAATTTATTTTAGTAACTTTGGAGGAAAAATATGAAAAACATTGAACATTTTGGTGATTTAACACCTAGAATGAATGATTTTAGAGAAAAGGTTTTAGATAAAAAACCGTATATTTGTGCAGAGAGAGCATTATTAGCTACAGAATCTTATAGATTATATCAAAATCAGCCACCGGTTATGAAACGGGCACTAATGTTAAAAAATATTTTAGAGAAAATGTCAATTTATATTGAAGATGAAACTTTAATAGTTGGGAATCAGGCTGCTTCAAATAAAGATGCTCCAATTTTTCCCGAATATACGTTAGAATTTGTTATTGATGAATTGGACAAATTTGAAAAAAGAGATGGTGATGTTTTTTATATTACTGAAGAAACAAAAGCAGCTTTACGTTCAATTGCACCATTTTGGGAGAATAATAATTTAAGAGCTAAGGGGGAAGCTTTACTACCTGAAGAAGTAAATGTTTTTATGGAAACTGGTTTCTTTGGAATGGAAGGAAAATTAAATTCTGGAGATGCACATCTTGCGGTTGATTATGAACAGTTACTAAAAATAGGATTAGTTGGTTATGAAAAAAGAGTGCGACAATTAAAAGCAGAGTTGGATCTATGTGTTCCGGAAAATATTGATAAATATGTTTTTTATAAAGCTGTATTGATTGTAATTGAAGCAGTTAAAACTTATGCTGATAGGTTTAGTCTTCTTGCTCAAGAAATGGCTGAAAATGCTCAAAGTCATAGAAAGGATGAGTTATTAGAAATTAGTAATATTTGTTCTAAAGTGCCTTATGAACCAGCTTCATCTTTTAAAGAAGCGATTCAATCAGTTTGGTTTATTCAATTGATTTTGCAAATTGAATCTAATGGACATTCATTATCATATGGACGTTTCGATCAATATATGTATCCATATTTGAAAGCGGATCTAGAAAAAGGCGTAATCACGGATGAGGAAGCTGTTGAGTTGCTAACAAATTTATGGATCAAAACATTAACTATTAATAAGGTCAGAAGCCAGGCTCACACATTTAGCAGTGCTGGTAGTCCAATGTACCAAAATGTAACTATTGGTGGACAAACTCCTGATAAAAAAGATGCAGTGAACAAACTTTCGTTTTTAGTTTTGAAATCTGTTGCTCAAACAAGATTGCCACAGCCTAATTTGACTGTTAGATATTATAATGGTTTAAATAAAGAATTTTTAGATGAATGTATCGAAGTTATGAAGTTAGGAACAGGAATGCCGGCATTTAATAATGATGAAATTATTATTCCTTCGTTTATTGATCTGGGAGTAAAAGAGGAAGATGCTTATAATTATTCAGCAATTGGTTGTGTTGAAACAGCTGTTCCTGGGAAATGGGGATATCGTTGTACAGGAATGTCATATCAAAATTTCCCAAGAATTTTATTAGCAGTGATGAATGATGGAGTAGATGTAACTTCTGGTAAACGATTTGTAAAGGGTTACGGCTATTTTAGAGATATGAAGTCTTTTGAAGAGTTGCAAGATGCCTGGGATAAGTCAATTAGAGAAATTACCCGATTATCTGTAATTGTAGAAAATGCAGTCGATCTTGCTTCAGAGCGTGATGTTCCAGATATTTTATGTTCAACCTTGACTCAAGATTGTATTGGTAGAGGGAAGACAATTAAAGAAGGCGGAGCAGTCTATGATTTCATTTCTGGATTACAAATTGGAATTGCTAATATGGCAGATAGTTTGGCAGCAATAAAAAAACTAGTTTTTGAGGAAAAAAAGATTACACCGCAACAATTATGGGATGCTTTACAAGATGATTTTATGAGTGAAGAAAATCAAAAAATTCAAAGTATGTTAATTAATGAAGCTCCTAAATATGGGAATGATGATGATTATGTTGATCAATTGGTTGTAGAGGCATATGATTCATATATTAATGAAATCAAAAAATATCCAAGTACTCGATATCAAAGAGGACCTGTTGGAGGGATTCGCTATGCAGGTACTTCCTCAATTTCTGCTAATGTTGGACAAGGATATGGGACAATGGCAACCCCAGATGGTCGTAAAGCCCATACTCCACTTGCTGAAGGTTGTTCTCCAGCTCATGCAATGGATAAAAATGGACCTACAGCGGTATTCAAAACAGTTTCAAAATTACCAACACATGAAATTACCGGTGGTGTTTTATTAAATCAAAAAGTAACACCACAAATGTTAGCGACAGAAGAAAATAAAGAGAAATTAGAAATGATAATTAAAACTTTCTTTAATCGATTACATGGCTATCATGTGCAATATAACGTAGTTTCTAGAGAAACATTGATTGATGCTCAAAAGAATCCAGAAAAGCATCGTGATTTGATTGTTAGGGTTGCAGGGTATTCGGCATTCTTTAATGTCTTATCAAGAGCAACTCAAGATGATATAATTGAAAGAACAGAACAAACATTATAAAAGGGGAATAAAAATGGAATTTATTATTGATACTGTGAATTTAGAGGAAATTAAAGATGCTA
>OLPB01001502.1_pt1 | contig 10231 bp, 9 predicted proteins | sample 1672001 | NCBI WGS metagenome assembly OLPB01 (sample SAMEA3136635, study PRJEB25190) | human gut metagenome | biome: human gut; feature: human-associated habitat; material: faeces | place: Austria | collected 2013 | reverse complement strand
CCGGAATGTGGCAGGTGAGTGGAAGAAGTGATATCACTGACTTTGAGGAAGTTGTGAAGCTTGATATGGAATATGTCAAGAACTGGAATGTCGGAATGGATATTAAGATTCTGTTCAAGACCGTCGGAGTCGTGCTTAAGGGCAGCGGATCCAAGTGATGGAATGGATGGAAGAGATGAAGTAGAATGAATGATGATCTGCAGTGGAACCGGGAGGGGAAGACAGGGGTGCTTGGGAGTGGAATGGAGCTTGTTGAGATGGTTTTCTTTTTTTGAGGGATTGAACGTATAGCCATACGAGAAAAAGCAAGAGGAAATTATAGGAATGTCAAATAAGAAAAATCTTCTGATTTATGCTCATTACTATATTCCGGATACTGCGTCAACGGGGCAGATTCTCCGTGAACTGGCGGAGGGTATGCTGGATAAGTTCAACATCACGATCATTTGCGTGGTGCCGAGTTACTTAGGGACGATTGAGGATAAATATAAGACACAGAAATATTACGAAGAAGAAATCAATGGCGTGAAGGTTCTGCGAATTCGAGTGCCGGAGTTCAGCAAGGCCAATAAAAAGAGCCGTGTGAAGAATATTGTTTCCTATTTCTTTGGGGCAATGGGGGCAACTTTCAAGGTTGGAAAAATGGATTATGTGTTCTCCATTTCTCAGCCTCCGATTCTTGGAGGTCTACTGGGTGTTTGGGGTAAGTGGGTGAAGCACGCCAAGTACATTTATAACATTCAGGATTTTAATCCGGAGCAGGTGCTGGCTGTTGGTTATACCAAGAGCAAGTTTGTTACTGATGCCATGATGTGGTTCGACAAGTTCAGTTGCAAGCGCAGTGACTTGATAATCACGGTTGGTCGTGATCTGGTGGAGACGGTGGAGAATCGTTTCAAAGGAAAGAAGGTCCCTAAGACTGTCATGATCAACAACTGGATCGATGAGAATGAAATCTATCCGCTGGATGAGAACAATGAAAGAGTTGTTGCTTTCAAGAAGAAGTACGGTTTGGATGGTAAGTTCATCATTATGTATTCAGGCAATATTGGATTGTACTATGACCTAGAGAATCTGATGAAGGTTGTGGAGAGAATTAAGCCGGGTACCAAGACTACAGATGGCCGAGAGGTTGTATTTGCTTTTGTTGGTGCTGGTTCTGTGCTGGACAAGTTGGTGCTCTATGTAAAGCAGCATCACATGGACAATGTGATTTTCATTCCGTATCAGGATAAAGCAAGCCTGATTTATAGCTTAAACGCCGGTGATGTTCATTGGTGTGTGAATGCAAAAGGCATCAAAGGAGTGAGTTGTCCATCGAAGGCATATGGAATAATGGCGGCGGCTAAGCCAATTTTAGGAGTCCTCGAATCAGGTTCCGAGGTTCGATGTCTGATTGAAGATATGCACGGTGGTCTTTGTTGTGAACCTGGAGATTATGACAAGGTAGAGGAGAATATCCGCTGGTTCATTGAGAATGCCGAAAATAGTAAATTGAAGGCAATGGGAGCCAGAGGTCGTGAAAATTTGGAGAAGAATCTGACCAGAAATGTAAGCGTACGGAAGTATGCGGAAGAAATTCTGAAGCTGTAAAGGAGGCGAAAAGGGTGAAGATTGTTCAGATTAATACCTTTCCATACAAGGCAACTGGAGCAATCATGCTGGGAATTCATCAATTGCTACTTCAAGATGGAAATGAATCATATGTTGTATGGGGGCGTGGACGTGATGCGGAAAACAGCAATGAAATTGTCATAAAGGACGAGCTTGGAGTAAAAATTCATGGCTTGTATACTCGTTTGACGGACAGAACAGGGTTTGCTTCACATCATGCAACACACAGACTAATATCACAACTTGAAATTATTAAGCCGGATATTATCCACCTGCACAATATTCATGGATACTATCTGAACATCGAAATGCTCTTCGAGTTCATTAAAACGCATGATATTAAAGTGGTTTGGACCTTACATGACTGCTGGCCAATGACAGGACATTGCGTTTATTTTGACATGACAGGATGTCAAAAATGGAAAACAGGATGTAACAACTGTGAGCAGAAGAATACATATCCCGCATCAAAACTCTTAGATTCCTCAAGGTGGAATTGGGAAAAAAAGAAAGAACTGTTCACAGGAATAAATGCAGCCATTGTAACACCTAGTGAATGGCTTAAAAATATTGTTAAGCAGTCATATCTGAGTGATTACCCGGTTCAAGTAATCCACAATGGAATAGATACAGAACTTTATAAACCAAGTAGCAATGAAAAATTGAAGAGTAAGTATGCACCATGTGGAGAACCCATTGTTCTGGGTGTTGCATCTGAATGGACGGAAAGAAAAGGTCTTAATGATTTTATCAATTTGGCACAAGAAAATCCAGATATCAAGTTTATTGTTGTAGGCGTCACACCAGAGCAGCAGAAGAAACTCCCTACTGAGCTAGTTGGAATTTGTAGGACAAATAATGTAAATGAACTTGTGGAACTATATTCTATTGCGGATGTTTTCTTTAATCCAACATATGAAGATAATTACCCAACTACAAATTTGGAGGCACTCGCGTGTGGAACACCCATTGTTACATATGATACCGGTGGAAGTCCAGAAGTCATAGAGGATGCACTGGTGAATTATGGAACAATAGTTGGGGGGCTTGTAAAAAAAGAAACAACCCAACAAGTTAATATGAATAAGGTTAGAGATGAGATACGTAAAATGATCGGATTAGTTAATACTCCCATTGTTAATGTGGGGTACAGCACCAGGTCGGTTAATGTAAAAGAGAAGAGTACGATTAGGGCACTTGGTAAAGAAGAATATTCGTTGCGCGAAAGGTGCAGAAGCGTGGCGTTGAGATACGGAAAAGAGCAACGTTTTGCAGAGTACATAGAGTTATACAAAGAAGTGCTTTCCTAGTGTGAATGGAATTGTGATAAATAAGGTAGAGAATACTAAGGCTTTGTATTGCAGATTACTCCCAATAGACAAAAAATATATGCTGATGTGATGGAGAACAACTGCAAAAAATGTTTGGAGTAATTTTTAGAAAAATGTATATAGGTAAAATGAAAACTAGCTTTAAGATAATTGTAGGAAAATAGGAGAAGACATAATGTCAGTCAATATATTATATGTTAATGGTGGACCAATGAATCGTGGTGGAATAGAAACTTTTATGATGAATTATGTTCGCCATATGAATCATGATGCAGTTCATATTGATTTTGCAGTAACGGGACTTGAAAAAGGTGTCTATGACGATGAACTCGAATTATTAGGTTGCAGGATATATAGATTGCCCCAAAAAAGTAAACATCCAGTTGCATATCAGAAAAAATTAAAAAAAGTGTTCAGAGGCAGTGAGTATGAGATTGTTCATTCTCATGCCGACGCAATGAGCTGCTGGGTGTTAAAGGTCGCAAAAGAGTGCGGTGTTCCTGTTCGAATAGCCCACAGCCATAATACACAGCATTTGACAACAAATCCGATTAAGTTCCAGATTAATGAATTTGCAAGAAGAAACATCAATAAGTATGCTACGAATCGTTTCGCATGTTCTGATGAGGCAGGAAAGTGGCTCTTTGGAGATGGGTCTTTTATGGTGGTTCACAATGCAATTGATGCTAATGATTTTAAGTTCAATGCTGATAAAAGAAAAGCACTACGAGAAAAGTATGCTGTGAGTGATGACACCATTTTACTGGGTCATGTCGGAAGGTTTGATACGCAAAAAAATCATGCCTTTCTGATTGATATGTTTGCTGAACTTGCAAAGAAAAATGACAACTATAAGCTGATGTGTGTTGGCGATGGATGGCTTAGAGGTGACATCGAAAAGCAAATCAGCGAGAACAATTTGAATGATAAGGTTATTCTTGCCGGACAGCAGGAAAATGCACGTGACTATTACAACGTGTTTGATTTATACGTATTTCCGTCGCTTTTTGAAGGACTCAGCTTCGTTCTAATCGAGGCGCAAGCAAATGGATTGACCTGCATAAGCTCGGATGGCGTTCCGCAGGAGACGAATTTGAGTGGGGCAAATAAAATGATGTATCTTCCATTGGAAAAGCAGGCATGGGTGGATAAGATAATCGAATTGGGAAAACCGATCAGATATAACGGTGAAAAATACGTAGTTGAGCATGGGTATGATATTACTCATGAAGCAAAGAAACTTGAGGATATGTATCTTAGCCTTGCAAAAGGATAAAGAGGTATTATAATGCGCGTACTATACATTACAAATATCCCAGCACCTTATAAAATTGATTTTTTTAATGAGCTAGGGAAAAAGCTGGATCTAACGGTTGTATTTGAAGCAAAAGGTGCAAGCAACCATGGAATTAAGTTTAATTATAATTTAGAAACGATTCAAACGTTTAAAGCTGTGTTCCTTAGTGAGGATGATATTAAGGAGAAAACTGTAGATTGGAAAATAATAAAATATCTGAAGGAACCTTATGACAAAATAGTCATTGGGGCATATTCATATTTCACTGAAATGTTTGCATTGCTGTGGTTGAAGGCAAGAAAAAAGCCATACTACCTTTCAACAGATGGTGGAATGATAAAAGCAGATGAAAATCCAATAAAGAAATGGTATAAGACACTGCTGATTTCAGGGGCAGTGGGGTATTTCAGTCCGAGTAAAGTATCAGATGAATATTTATGTTATTATGGCGCGGCAAAAGAAAAGGTACATCGATATCCGTTCACATCTACAAAAAGACAGAAATTACTTAACACTACACTTTCGACACAAGAAAAAAATATTGAAAAGAAAAAAATAGGAATTAACGAGAAAAAACTTATTCTTGGTATAGGACAGTTTATACCTAGAAAAGGGTGGGATGTTCTTCTAAGAGTAATGAAAGAGATTCCAGATGATGTTGCACTGTGTTTGGTGGGAGGAAACCCGATAGAAGAGTATAATAAAATAGTTACACAGGAAAATCTCAAACATATATATTTTAGAGACTTTATGAAAAATGATGAATTGGAGCATTATTATAAAGCAGCAGATATTTTTGTTTTACCAACTAGAGAAGATATATGGGGGCTTGTCATAAATGAGGCAATGGGATACGGACTTCCAATCATTTCAACAGATCAATGTGTGGCCGCTTTGGAATTGGTAAAAGAAGGAGAAAATGGTTTTATATTGCCAGTAAATAGTGATGAAAAACTGCGGGATAAAATTCTATTGCTTTTGTCTGATAAACAACTCGCCTATGAGTTTTCAATAGAAAGCAACAAGACTATTTCTGAGTACACGATTGAAAATATGGCGGAAAACTATGCAGAAATACTTGTAATGTAATCTATGGTGTAATCGGCAGAAAATCGACTAGTTGATTATGAGCTGAAATTATAGGACAAAAACATATATCTTAATAATGAGGCAGAAAAAGCAGATGGGAGAAGCATGAAAATAAAAACAAAAAATTTATTAGTGTATCTAGGAATTATATTAGCTACGATTCTAATCTTAAACTCTTTTGGTGAACCAAAAGGAAGCCCAATAGTTTATGTGACATTGTCAATAATTGGATTTATTTCTTTCTTTTTTTCAGCACATACAAAATTGAATATTTGCATTCGGAGAAACATTAACATCTTCTCTTATGTCTTTTTTTTCTTGGCTCCGTGGCAACAGTACACCATGGATTCTATTTTGTGGGAGTCTAATGGCTTAAGACTACAGTATCCAGATGAACTGCGGCTAAAGACAAATTTTATAATCATTATTTGCCTATTATTATATAATGTTTCATCTGAGTTCTTTGAGAAAAGGGAATCTGCACGAAAAAGTGAAGCAATGTATGAAATCCATTTAAGTGGACAGAGTAAAAAAATTATATCCGTTATTTGTGTAATCTCATTGTTACTAGTTATTGTTTCTGGAAAATTGTTCGGAGCGGATAGCGTGGAATCATCATCTCTAACCGATCAGCTATGGAATATTGTAATGTTTTTTCCGGTATGCTGCCTGTATATAATTGCTATGGCATATCCAGACCGAAAAAATCTGGTAAGGAAAAACGTGTTTTGGGTCGTGCTTGTAACAATCGCTATTATTTACTTTCCACTGTTTGGAGTCATGGCAAGATTTCTTCTCTTTGGAACATACATATCTATTTTATGTTTATGGTTTTCTAAAGCTAAATATAATTCTTATTACTTTTTACTAATGTTCTTGGGCTTATGCTTTGCATTTTCTAGCCTAAGACATCTATCGAATTTAACTAATTTGTCATTTATAGTTGACTTTATTCATCCAGATTTTGATGCATATCAAATTATGATGACCTTAATAAAGTACACCGAAAACAAAGGAATTGTCTTTGGCCGAAATGTAGTTTCGGCACTTGCTTTCTTAATTCCAAGGTCAATCTGGAAGGGAAAATTTGCAAACTCAGGTGGAATTGCAATTAATTATTATGGATCATGGTTTACAAATGTTAGTAGCCCTTTGTTTGGAGAATTCTATTTTGCTTTTGGATGGCTTGGAGTGATGGCTGGGCCAATACTTGTTGCCTATATTTTTAGCAAAATTGATTCATGGAATTCGGAAACGCACTTAATGAAAAAAGGAACGTTCTGCATCTTCTCTGGAATGGCTATATATATATCAAGAGGATCTTTGCTGGCATCTATGGCTTATACCTTAGGGCTTGTTCTTTCTTGCTATGTAATAAGTAAAGTCGTGCATGTTGGAGTAAAAAAGATAAATTTAAATATTCCTTAATTGTAAATTATAATGGCTGAACTGCCAAATAAACAATCATAGCATAGGAAATGATGAATGGAAGAAAAAAATGACGGGCTAATAATATTATTGTGCGCCGATAGTTTTCATGAAAAGATAGGGAAGTTATTACAATGAAGAAGAAAATAAAAATATGGTTTGATGGAATGGATGGAAATTTTAGACCAGAAGATAATTTTATATTAAATGTTTTAAAGAAGAGATATATTGTTGAATTGAATGAAAACCCAGATGTTGTGTTTATCTCTGTGAAAACAAAAAATCCATATAAATATAATTGTGTTCGTATTTTTTATACAGCAGAGAACTTGGTACCGGATTTTAACGTCTGCGATTATGGAATTGGATTTCATTATATGAATTTTGGAGATCGATATATTCGATTCCCTTTGTATCTTGTAGATGGGTTTAAAGCGTACGAAGGTGACAATTACGCTTCCGATTTGCAGCTTGCATTGCATAAACATGAGAATGCAGGGCGACGACTGACAGAAAAAACAGATTTTTGTTCATTCGTATATTCCAATGCACAGGCTGCGCCATGCCGTGAAAAAATGTTTGAAGCACTTTCATGGTACCAGCAAGTTTCATCCGGTGGGCGTTATAAAAATAATATTGGTGGTCCCGTTGATGATAAGCTGAAATTTCAAAGAAAGCATAAATTTGTAATAGCATTTGAAAATACGGCAACTCCTGGATATACGACTGAAAAAATCATCGGTGCTTTTGCGGCAGGTGCGGTGCCCATTTACTGGGGCAACCCGGAAATAACAAAAGAATTTAATGCAGGTAGCTTTATTAATTGCAATGATTACGGCTTAACAGAGAAAGGCGAGCTTGAGATTATTGAGCGGATTGTTCAAGAAGTAATACGGATTGACAAGGATCAAAGTGCTTATATAGCTATGCTAAAAACACCCGCATTTACGATTGAGAATGATGTAAATGGTCAACAACAAGAATTTGAAGCATATTTATACAATATTTTTGATCAGCCAATAGAACAGGCATATCGTCGGAATCGATTTTATTGGGGAGAACGATATGAGCGAAAACAGAAAATTGGAAACAGTTTTTATTGGCAGTGTAGAAAATTAATACCAGTAAGAGATGCTGTCAAGAAAATTATTGGAAAATAATGAAATCACGAAATTGATATATGCTTTGAAGAATAGCGTTTTACTGAAAGAAGCAACATATTTTTGCAAACTTACGGATCGGTTGAAAGTTGATAATATAGACCGATTTATCAAGTTAGCTGACATGAATGGAACATATTTTTGGACAATAGGCTTGAATAAAATCAAGAAGATTTCAAGTGGTGTCGAGACAAGGTTTTACGGGATACCGATAAAAGCATATAAAGACGTTTTTGTTGATGCATATAAAGATGTTGATGATGAGAATGGAATGTGGCTTGAGAGGGTGTTTTACCAAAGATATAGGACGACAAATATAAAATGCCGGAAAATGGCATTATATCCCGATTTTTTAGGAAAGTCCGGATCAATGGGAATTGATTATAAAGTATCTCGGAAAGTGCTTGTGGGAAAAACTCTTGCCTCGGCACTAGGACTTTATTGTTCACGAAAAATACAATAACGGCGAAGGGAACAATTTTCATATGGGAAGAAGCCAAAAGGCACTAAAAAATGTCTCAACAGGATTAATAAATAAAGCTGCTATAATGTTGCTTTCGTTTGCAACGAAGACAGCGTTTATAAGGCTGTTGGGCGCAGAATATAATGGCGTTAGCAGTTTATATACAAATATATTGTCTGTATTAGCATTGGCTGAACTTGGATTGGGCAATGTATTGATGTTCTATTTGTATTCGGCTTTGGAAAAAGAAGATACAGATAAAATTTGCGCACTGACACAAGAGTTTAAGAAAATCTATAACATCATTATTGTTTGCGTGTCTTTAGTCGGTATTGCTATAGTTCCTTTCTTGGGAGTTCTTGTTAAAAGTGATCTTCCGCATAATGAACTGGTTGTTTACTATCTCCTGTATCTCCTGAATTCGGTTGCTTCATATTTTGTTATATACCGCACAATGGTTATACGGGCAGATCAAAAGGAGTATCTATTAAATAACTGTAGTACAATAACGACAATTATTATGTATGTGCTACAGTTAATATATTTGTATATAAGACGAGATTTTCTTGGATATCTTTTGATTCAAGTAGTTTGCACGATTGGAAATAATTTTGTCCAAAATCAAATAGCATTAAAAAAATATCCGTATTTAAGGAATAAGTGCTTAAATACCGTAGATGTGGTGGATAAAAAAGGCATCTTTCAAAATGTTAAAGCCACTTTCCTGTTTAAAGTTTCGGATACTATTCTTGACCAAACAGACAACATTATTATTTCAGTAATGTTCGGAACGATAATGGTTGGCTATTATGCTAATTATTATATGGTGATGGCTTATCTTGTACAGATTGCTTCAATTATCGTTAGCGGACTGATTGCAAGCTTTGGGAATCTTTATGCAACGGGAGAAAAACAGAAATCTTATAATATGATTAAGTGTATTATGTTTTTCTTCTCTGTATTTGGAACATATTGCGTTGCCTGTTATATGTCAGTAATTCAAGATTTTATACCAATCTGGGTTGGCTCCGAGTATGTGATGGGAATGGATTTAGTTATTGCAGTAATGATCGTATTCTATTTGCGAATGGTGACGAACACTGTTTGGATATGCCGTTCAACTATGGGAATATTCAAAGAAGTGCAATATGTTAATTTGGTGGCTGCGGTATTAAATATTATTCTTTCAATTATTCTTGGTTATGCTATTGGTGTAGCAGGCGTTATTGTTGCAACCGCTGTTTCAAGATTGCTCACCTCGTTCTGGTATGAGGGAAAGGTCGTATTTAACAAATTAGAGAAAAGTGCGAAAGAGTATTATTTGATTCAATTGAGGAGCGTTCTAATAGCGGCCATTATTGTTGGATGTTCTGTTGGAATTAATCACTTTGTCCCAATCGGTGGTATTGTTGGAATGGCAATTAAGATTATTGTGTGTACTGTTATTACAATGTTGGCTGAAGTGCTTTTTAATAGAAAGACTTTGGAAGTTAAAATGCTGACTGGAAGAATTATGAGAATGGAAAAAAAGTAATTTCCATTTGAGTACCGGCCAATGCCATTAAGCTAATTGTTCGATAAAGTGTTTGGTAAATAATAAATGTCAAGCATTATAAGTATAGTAAAGAAGTAGAAGAAGTGTTGGAATAGTCTTTAGATATTCCGGCACTTCTTCTACTTGCGGATTGACGCGGAAGGTACGTTACTGGACACAACATTAACACAAATCTGTGAATACCAGAGCATTAAAAAATACAGCTTGCAATAATAGGATTCTCATGATAATCTAATACTACGCAGTCATCATTCTGATGAACTGCAAAAAGATCTATGAACCAAATCGGTAATT
>OLPB01001497.1_pt1 | contig 10264 bp, 8 predicted proteins | sample 1672001 | NCBI WGS metagenome assembly OLPB01 (sample SAMEA3136635, study PRJEB25190) | human gut metagenome | biome: human gut; feature: human-associated habitat; material: faeces | place: Austria | collected 2013 | reverse complement strand
AGTGGTAAGCGATGCCATGTAGTCGGCCACGATGGCGTAGCCGTCCTCTCCACGGTCCTCCATCTCGCGAAGCAGTGTCACCTTCTGGAAATGCTCGATGTCGAGCGTCATGCCGAGCAGGGCGTGGCGCAGCTCCTGGTCGAGCGCCGCGAGCAGGCGCAGCTGGCCGAAGTCGAGGTCTACGTAGCGGCCGTCGCGCGGGCCTCCCTCGTATTTCGAGAAGAGTTTGCGGTAGGATGCGAGCTTGAAGGTAGTCCGCGGCCTCTTCCTCGGAACACAGTTCGAAGGCTACGCCCTTCTGCTTGAGGTGCTCTATCTGCTGCTCGATCGTGAGGATCGGCTTCCTATCGTGGGGTTCGGCCATGCTCGGTCTCCTGTCATTGATTTGAGAATCCTATTCTACCAGCATGTTTGCCCTGAATCCTGAAGGCCCGTTCGCCAACTCATAAGCAAGCCACCTGAGACTACTCACTTTGTTCACGAATGGCGAAGACCTGCGACCTGGGGTTTTGCAAATGGCGCGCAAGCCACCCGCGTTAATTCACTTGCGATTGCAGCTGGCGGCTTGCGGGCAAAAGGGCGGTTGAGTTTCAAAACGGGCGTTTTCGGCGCCATCGAGCCTCCAAAGGCGACCCGCCGCGCACTTTGGGACAAAAACAAAAACTCAAAGCCCTGAGTTTGAAAAAAGTTTTTGAGGTTGTCCCAGCTTTTGTCCCCGAAGCCGACGAAACGCGACATCGCGTCATTCGGCGGCACGCGTTCCGTGTCGATGCCGAAAACTGGGTGTAACTGGAGTGACGGGACGGCAGAACCGACGCCATCGAGTGGGAGTAGAAAAATTGGGAATAGAATTCCCAATTTTAGTAGGAACAGCGTAACTAGGTACGCGAATGGGAAGGGGAGTCCCGCGGGACTCCCCTCTGTTTAGATCGAGAATTAGAACGGTAACGTCACGTATGCTTTATGCGTGCTTGCATTTGCGATACGCGGTTAACGCGATGCCGACTGCGATCAGGGCTGCTGCACTGAAGCAGAGGGATGCCAGGAGTGCCATCTGGTTGTCACCGGTCCGGGGGATTGTTGAGTTGGTGGGAGCGGAGTCGGCATTCTTCTCCCACTGGGCGTACAGGGTGGTGTCCTGGTCTGCGTTCTTCTTGGCGTCGAAGGCCTGCTTGCCTTTCTTGTCGTAGGTCCAGCCCTTGAAGGTGTAGCCTTCGGCGGCAGGATCATCGATAAGGGTGATGGGCTTGCCCTTCTCGGTCTGCTTGGTCACACTGTCGCCGTGGCCGTTCATGTCGAAGGTGACATCGACCATTTCGATGATGGGAGTGGAGGGAGCTTCCCAGACAGCCGTGAAGGTGATGTTTTCTTTAGCGGTGTATTCGCCGATAAAGGGATCGGTGCCTTCGGAGCCCTTCATGATCCAGCCAACGAATGTGTAGTCGCCGTCAGTGCCTAGATTGGGGAGTTCGACGATCTCGTCCTTGTTCACGGTTTTGGCCTCAGGTGCGGTCCCGAATTCGGATTCGAAGGAAACGGTGACCTTTTCCTTTTCGGTCCATTTGGCGTAGACGGTCATGTTCGTAGCGGCGGTGCCGTTGAACGAGGTGGTGAGGCTCTCATCGGTGAACCAGCCGCCGAAGTCATAATTCGGGTCTGTGGGCTGGGGCAGGGTGACGGACGTCCCCTTCTTGACCGTAATGGGGTTGATGATCTGGGTTCCGTGGCTGTTCATATTGAAGGTCACGGTGACGGTTTCGTAAAGCTCTGCTTTAGTGAATCGGGTAGTGGGTTTCGAGCCTTCAATGGAAGATGCTGCTTGATTGGTGGGAAGAATATCTTCACCAAAACAGGCGGTTAATACTGATCCATCTTCCGTTGTCAACTCAAGGACAGATGGGTGAATTGTATCTCCGTCGTTATTCGTGAAATGGGCCTCCAGGTGATCGTTCGAGCTATCTATTTTTATTTCAAGCGATAGGTTCTTTTCATTTGCTTTAACGACGCCATATCCCGGCGCTTTGACTTCATTCCAAGTGGCAATGGGTCCCTCGCCTTCAGCCCAGGCGTAATTCTGGGTGCCGGAGAAGGTGAAAGCGCAAACGCCGACGATGGCTGCGAGCGTGAGGACGAAAACCGTCCGGCGCCTGGCCAAGGTCTCTTTAACCTGTATCTTCATCGTATCCTCCAATTCAAGCGTGCGTTCCCTATTGCAACATTGCATTTCATGTTAACAGAGAATTATTTTCGAGCATGTCCCTTGCTCGGCTCGGGCTTGCTCTGGACGGGGATGCTTCGCGGTCTTGATGGGGTGGGTGCCTAATTCGAAGGAGGCAGAATCTGGTTTGGTGGTGCAGAAAAGTAACAAATATGATTTATTAGAGAGGTAATTACATTCAAACGACGCATAGCCAACAAAGATTCGGTTATTCTTTACCAAATCGAAAAAACGCAGCAACACACTGTACGTCGTGTTGCGTTTTACGTTGGTTCAATTCGATGCGATTGGAGCAGACATGAGCTTCATGGATTCCAAATTCTCCAAATGGGGAGAGGTCGAAACTGCAGTTCTCTCCCAATCGCTTGCGAAAAGATTTGCGAGGGTGATGCTGGCGGCAGTGCTGGCAGCATCTTTTCTGCCCGTCGCAGCTTTCGCTGATACGGGAGGCGACTCCGAGCTTAAGGGAATAAAAGGCAAAACAGACCCGATTTTTTGGTATGAAATAACGAGCTATCAAAACTTGACAAAAAGGTCAAGTTATGATTGGAGCTGGGAAAAGGACGGCGAAACTGGAGCTATCACTGTAACGGAAACGGATGATCCATCTCGCGTTACTGTGACGGGAACTGAAATCGGCAGCGTGATTTTGAAGGTTTCGGGAGGTGATTTGGGTGACGAGACAATTCGAATCAAGATTAGAAAGCGTACCGTAGGTTTGTCTTCCTCGTATGGCCATAAGATCTATGACGGCACCCCTCTTACTGTCACAGGAATTAATGAAGATGGGGAGGGTTGGATTTCTGCTGACAGAGACAGAGTTACATACACGATGACCGGTTCTCAGACGAATGCTGGCGAATCGGATAATACGTTTGACGTAGAGTTTCCTTCGGGTAGTGAGGAATACTTCAAGGAACACTACGCTATTACCATTAGTTATTCTACATTGAATGTCGCACAGCGTCCGGTCACCCTGACCTCCGCGAGTGGTTCGAAGGAGTACGACGGCAAGCCCCTGACCAATCACAAGGTCACCGTTGGGGAGGCTGCCCGGGGCACTGGTTGGGTCGATGGCCAAGGTGCCACCTATTCTTTCGCCGGCTCGCAGAAGATCGTCGGCTCCTCCGAGAATGCATTCGAATGCATCCCCAACGAGGGAACCAATCTGGACAACTATCAGATCAACAAGACGTACGGAACCCTGACCGTTACCGACCGTAGCGAGAAGTACCAGATCACCCTCACTCCCAACTCCAAGTCCGTGACCTACGACGGCACCGAGAAGTCCGTATCCGGTTTCGAGGCCCTGGAGTTCCAGATCAATGGTCAGACCTTCTACGTTTCCGGCGTTGAGGCTTCTGCAACGGGCACCGATGCGGGCGAGTACCCTGTAACGAAAAGCGGTCAGGCGGTCGTGACCGATGCCGAGGGCAACGATGTGACCGACCAGTTCATCGTGAACATCGACGATGCCAAGCTGACCATCGTCGGGGTCGACTCCGATAAGTCTGCATCCAATCTCCCTCACACCGGCGATAGCGCCGCCCTCTATGCAATGGGCATCTGCGGCGTTGCGATCGCTGCCGGTGCTGGGGCGCTCTTCACGTTCAGAAAGCGCAACAGCTACAAATAAGCACGGGTACCATTTGTGCAGCCCCATTGAAATGAAGCGCTGAAATAATCAGCAAAGGGGCCTTCCCGTCTGGGAAGGCCCCAACTTTGTGCGCCGAGCATGGCATGTCAGAGAGCAAGCGTTTTGTTGAGGGAATAAATTGTTTGCCAGCAGCCTCTGACCATGCTAAATCTGTCTACTATTCAAACAGAAAAACGAGCAGCTCAACATATTTTCCTGCAGAAAAGAATACGGCAGTGCACGCAACGCGGCCGGCCCCTTCCCTTCCTGCCGAAATCCCCACGCCTGCCATCCGCTTTTTCTATGCAAATATTCACAAAAACGCGAAAAAGGAATAAAAATACCTTATCGATTATTTGAACGAGAAAGGGACCACAATGGGTAGACTCGAAGGCAAAGTTGCTATCGTAACGGGCTCCACCAGCGGTATTGGCATCGGTATCGCAAAGGTATACGCAGCCGAGGGCGCAACGGTTGTTATTAGTGGTCGTCGTGCCGAAAAAGGCCAAGTTGTAGTTGATCAAATTGTTGAAGCAGGCGGCAAGGCAAGCTTCCACTATTTCGACATTACCGAACCAGCAAGCATCGAAGCGCTTATTGCAGACACCGTAGAGCAATACGGCAAGCTCGATATTTTGGTAAACAATGCAGCAAACGTTGCCCTCAAGGACGGTCGTGTTGACGAGCTCACCCTTGAAATGTGGGACGCTATTTTGGAAAGCGACCTGCGCGGCACCTTCTATGCAACGAAGTGCGCTATCCCCTACATGAAAGAAATTGGTGGCGGCGCAATCGTAAACATTGGCTCTATGGCATCATGTGCAGGCGACTTAGGTTCTACCGCTTATGCATGCGCCAAGGCGGGCGTAGACATCTTCACGCAATACGTTGCCTTGCAATACGGCAAAGACAACATCCGCTGCAATTGCATCCGTCCAGGCTTGATTGTTACGCCAGAAAACGAGGCGAAGGTTCCTCAGATGCTCAAAGATATCTTCTTGGGTAGCATCATGGTTAACCGCTACGGTTGCCCAGAAGACATTGCTCATGCAGCCGTATATTTTGGCTCCGATGAAAGTACCTACACCACAGGACAGATCATCAACGTTGACGGCGGCATGAATTCGCACGCTCCAACCGTTGCTCAGTTCCGCCAGATGAATTCCCGCACGTGGTAATTCGCACAGGCGCATAGACCAGTACGAAAGCGCGAACGCGAGAATGCGGAAAGCGTGAACGCATGAACGCATGAACGTTCTAGAGTGTGAAAGCGCGAAGGCGCGCATGACTGAACGTGCGAAAGCACACCACGCACGCAAAAGATCTCTTGCAGATAAAATCTACATGGCCACCCTTTGCGGGTGGCCATGTTTTTTGTGCAGGCAATCTGTTGGCTAAGGCTTATAGGACAAAATGTGTGTCCACGTTGGGGGCATCGGCACAGGTCGATGCCCCTTTTCAGTCGTTTGAATTCCGTGCCCGCTTTTAACGGTAACGTAAAATTTCTTTCGCAAATTGAAAGCTGAATACATCTAGGAATGAAAAGACATGGTCGTCAGCCATCGGTATGATTTTCAGCGACCAAGCATAAAACGTACCGAGGAAGGCATCGCAACCATGTCCGGCAACATAGTATCAGTCGACGAGGAGTCGTTGAAGTCCGACCTTCGCGAGCTCGTGAGGAAAACCGTGCAGGAAACGCTGAACGCCCTGCTAGACGAGGAAGCCGACGAGATGGTCGGGGCCGAGCGCTACGAGAGAACGGCGGGGCGCGAGGCGTACCGTTCCGGCCATTACAAGAGGAGGCTGGTCACCACGAGCGGAGAGGTCGTGCTCGACGTCCCCAAGCTGCGCGGAGCCACCTTCCGGACCGCCGTCATCGAGCGCTACCGCAGGCGCGAGACGAGCGTCGAGGAGGCCATCATCGAGATGTACCTGGCGGGCGTTTCCACGCGCCGCATCGAGGACGTCTCCGAGATACTGTGGGGCGCGGGCGTGTCGGCCGGCACCGTGTCGAACCTCAACGAGAAGGCGTTCGAGAGCGTGGAGGCCTGGCGAACCAGGCCCCTTTCCGGAGGCTACCCGTATCTCTTCGTCGACGGCATATACCTGAAGCGAAGCTGGGGCGGGTCCTATGAGAACGTCGCGGTGATGGTGGCCATCGGGGTGAACTCCGAGGGCCGCCGCGAGATCGTGGGATGCGCCGAGGGTTTCACCGAGTCGAAGGAATCGTGGAAGGAGTTCCTCTTGTGGCTGCGCGGGCGCGGGCTGTCGGGCGTGAGGCTCGTCACGGGCGACAAGTCGCTGGGGCTGCTCGGGGCGCTCGAGGAGGTTTTTCCCGACGCCAAATACCAACGCTGCACGGTGCACTTCTATCGAAACGTGTTCGGGAAAGTGCCGCGGCAGAAGAGGGTTAAGGTCGCCAAGATGCTCAAGGCCATTCACGCGCAGGAATCGCGCGAAGCGTCGGAGGCGAAGGCGGCGGAGGTGGCGGACGCGCTCGAGGCGATGAAGCTGGGCGCGGCCGCCAAGGTCGTGCGCGAGGGCTGCCGCGAGACGCTGGCCTACACCGATTTCCCGATGCAGCATTGGACCAGGATCAGGACCAACAACGCCATCGAGCGCCTCAACAGGGAAATACGCCGCCGCACCCGCGTGGTCGGCACCTTTCCCGACGGGAAATCGGCCCTGATGCTGGTGACCGCCAGGCTGAAATACATAGTCGAAAACGAATGGGGCCGCAGGCGCTACCTAGATGTATCGCTGCTCGAAGACGAGGAGGGCAAAGCGTAGGGCGAGAATGCCGATGGTCTCACCTAGGCATCAGCGAATTTGCGAAAGATTATTGACGGTACCCGTGTTCAGCAGTATAGTAGTTTTGAAACCTTGGCGCTTTGGGTATGGGTGTTCATGTGGGTGTAAAAGATGTTATGCAAGCTATTGAGCTGGGTAAACGTTAAAACACCCAAATTGGGCGTAGACGATAAACCTATGAAATATCTAGGATAATGCCCACTTAACAGGCGTGAAGGGCTCGCTAAGGAAGGTTCAAAGCGTAATGAACCAGAGGGAATCATTAGGAGGGATTTCTTATGGCAATGCAAATTTCACGTCGAAATTTTGTTGCAGGCGCGGCAACCGTTGGTGCGATGGCTGCTTTTGGCATGGCGGGCTGCTCCAGCAAAGGTAACGGCAAGGCAGAAAGTAAGGCCGAAGAATACGACATCGTTATCGTGGGTGCTGGTGGAGCGGGCATGTCTGCTGCCATCGCGGCGCATGATGCAGGCGTTGAGAAGGTCGTCGTTCTTGAGAAAGAAGGCAATGTCGGCGGCAACACGAATTTCTCGTCTTCGGGCATGAACGCTTCCGAAACGAAATTCCAGAAGGCTCAGGGCATCGAGGACTCCAATGAGCTTTTTGCCCAGGAAACCTTGGATGGCGGTCATGATACTGGCAATCCGGAGCTCGTCCACTTCATGTGCGATAACTCCGCCGGAGCTATTGATTGGCTTGATGGCTTGGGCATCACGCTTGACAACATCACGATGACGGGCGGCATGTCGGTGAAGCGCTGCCATCGCCCGACCGACGGCTCTGCTGTCGGCAAGACCATTGTTCCTGGTTTGCAAAAGGCCGTTGAGGATCGTGGCATCGAAATCAAGACAAATTGTAACGTCAAGGAGCTCGTGCAGGCCGACGATGGATCGATTACCGGCGTGAAAACCGACAAGGGCGACTACAGCGCCAAGGCTGTTATTCTCGCCGCAGGCGGTTTGGGTTCCAATCCCGACATGATTACGAAGTATCGCCCCGACCTTGAGGGGTATGTTTCTACCAACCAGCCTGGCGCTACAGGTGATGGCTACGCAATGGCCGAAGCGGTTGGCGCACAGCTGATTCAGATGGATCAGATTCAGATTCACCCGACTGTCGAACAGAGCTCTTCTATGCTGATAGCAGAGGGCCTGCGCGGTGGCGGCGCAATTCTGGTCAACTCCGAAGGTAAGCGCTTCTTCAATGAAATGAGCACGCGTGACAAGGTCTCTGCCGCAGAGCTTGAGCAGCCGGGTAAATTTGCGTGGGAGGTTTTCGATCAGACCGTTTACGACAAGAATAAAGCCGCTGCGAACTACGACAAGAGCGGCCTTGTGAAGAAGGGCGACTCGGTCGAGGCCTTGGCTAAAGAAATCGAGGTTGATGCAGCTACCTTGCAGGCGACCATCGATGCCTACAACAAGCTCACGACCGAGGGCGCAACCGATGAATTCGGTCGTACTCAGGGCATGATTGAATTCCAGCCTGGCAATATGTACGCCATTAAGGTTGCTCCTGGCATTCATCACGAGATGGGCGGCATTAAGATTAATGTCGACAATCAGGCTCTTGGTGAAGGCGACGAGCCGATTAAAGGCCTGTATGCTGCGGGCGAAGTAACGGGCGGCATTCATGGCAACAACCGTATTGGCGGCAACGCCGTTTGCGACATCACGGTGTTTGGCAAGAATGCCGGCGAGGTTGTCGCAAAGGCCATTCAAGGCTAACGATAAGACTCACTATTTCAATACACCCTCCCTTTGGCGGGGCTCGCATATGCGGGCCCCGTTTTTTTGCTAGCGGTTGGGCCGTTGTGCCGTTGGCTGCTGTTTTGTGGGGGCGTTTTATCCGAAAATCATTCTTGCCAAATCGAAAAGCAGCTTTGCTCCGTAGCAAATGATCACAACGCCGCAAAGGCGATTGAGCCAGGTAAGGGTGCGCGTATTGATTTTGGCTCCGAGCAAATTCGACGCAATGGCAAGGCTGTTGAACCAAATGAAGCTTGCCGACGTGAAGCCGAGGATGAAGGGAAGGTCGCCGCCTGCTGGTAGCGTTGCCCTGAATGCCCCCAACATCATGGTGCCATCGATGAGGGCTTGTGGGTTGAGCCATGTCACAACGAATGCGGCAGCGATGATCTTCAAGAATGGCTGGTTGACGTCTTTGCCGCCATCCAAGCTCGCTTCCGTCCTAATAAGGCCTATGCCTATGTATATAACCAGTATGCCGCCAAGCCCCAGCATGATTTTCTTAAGCCACGGAAACGCGTCCATGAGCGCCCCAGCTCCCAAGAAACACGTAACTCCCAGGGAGATGTCCCAGAACACAACTACGAGAGACGTCGCCAGTGCTCGACCGAACGTATGACTTAACGCGCTGTTGATGACGAAGAGGTTCTGCATGCCGATAGGGGCAAGAAATGCCAGCCCCAACGATAATCCTTGAAGAAAAACAGGTAGCATGCTCAAACACTCCTTGCTGTTTGGGGCCGGTAGACACCGACCTGTTAAATGCTCGTAGCGTTTAACAGGTCGGCGGGAGAGTTGGGGTTTCGGGCAGGCGGCCTTGCAGGCAATGGAGGGGGCGTCGGTGCCTGATGCATCGGCGATGAGTCCATGCCGGTTGCCTGGTTGAGCAGCAAATAACGGGGGTTGTCGCTCTGGTCCATCCAGATTTTGCCGCTTTAAAACACGAGAACCTCCTTACAAATGACTGTAATATTAGTATTTTACAAGTGGACTATAGTTGAAATCCAACGTCGGCGTGCAAACGTGTCGCCGCTTTGCGAGGGCGTTTGAAGAAAGATGAGGAGCACCGCATGAGCTTTATAGACTTGATTACAGGAGCCACTATTAACAGGGGCGTTGACCGGTGGCGCGCGACCGATGGCGCGGTTTTGATTGATGTGCGTAGTGAAGAAGAATATGGACAGGGCCATATTCCTGGGAGCGTCAATATCCCCCTTAACGACATTAAGCGCGTGCTTCAGGAATATCCGGAAAAGGAGACCCCGATTTTCGTCCATTGCCTCACGGGGTCGAGAAGCGGTCAAGCGCTCTCGTTTTTGAAGCGTTCGGGTTACACCAAGGTTGAGAATATCGGCGGCATCACGGGCTATAAAGGGGAAGTGGTTCGCTAGCGTTCCTGTGCGAAAAGGGCGAGACGGATGTGTTAAATGCTACGAGCATTTAACACATCCTGCTGGTTTGCTAGTTCATGCAGCCTTCGCAGAATGCGCATGCGGAAGGCGTTGCGGCAAGGCCGCCGAGTGCGCTTTCTCGAAGCTCGAAGGGAAGGGAATTGCCCACGCGCCGCATGGCTTCAACGGTTTCGTCGAAGTTCGCGAGGTTGCCAATGCCCGCAAGCGCGATTTGCGCCGATACGATTGCGTTGGCGACGCCCGTGGCGTTGCGCTTCTGGCAGGGCGCTTCGACCAGGCCTGCGACGGGGTCGCACACAAGGCCCATGAGCCCGCAAAGCGCATTGCTCGCTGCGGCGAAGCATTGTGCGGGCGTTCCTCCGAAAAGCTCGCATGCCGCGCTTGCGGCCATGGCGCTCGCGGCGCCAACTTCGGCTTGACAGCCGCCTTCGGCTCC
>OLPB01001494.1_pt1 | contig 10287 bp, 6 predicted proteins | sample 1672001 | NCBI WGS metagenome assembly OLPB01 (sample SAMEA3136635, study PRJEB25190) | human gut metagenome | biome: human gut; feature: human-associated habitat; material: faeces | place: Austria | collected 2013 | reverse complement strand
TCTACTCTCCCGGTTACGGAAGCATATAGTTCACACGGGCAACCTCCAGTTCGTGATGGAAATGTTCTCCCGGTGCATTTTTTACAGTGTCAAGGTGACTGTGGGTATCATAAAGATCCTCATGCACCTGAGTCACACAGACTCCGATATTGGAACAATGATCTGCGATTCTCTCCAGGCTGGTTGTAATGTCAGAAAGCACAAATCCCATCTCTATTGTACATTCTCCGGCACGAAGACGATTTACATGACGTCTTTTCAGCTCACGGCTGAGCTCATCGATCACCTCTTCCAGAGGCTCAATTTCTTCGGCTGCTCTCATGTCCTGGTTTGCAAAAACGCTATACGCTTTTTCCACAATATCCGACACGGCTTTTTCCATAATGTGAAGTTCCTGCACTGCCTTGTCTGAAAAGCGGGCATTTTTTTCTGAAATTTCTTTTGCAGATTTCATAATGCTAAGTGCGTGGTCGGAAATACGCTCAAAATCTCCGATACAGTGAAGCATAATGGACAAGCTGTGGCTGTCTTCCAGAGAAAGATCTTTCTGATTCAACTTAATTAGATAGGTTCCCAGTTCGTCCTCATAGCGGTCAACCTTTGCTTCAATCTTTTCCACACGGAAAGCTGTCTCCTCCTGGAAATCATCCAGCAAACCAAAAGAAAGGTTCAAAGCGGTTTTGGACTGCTCTGCCATTTTCCTGGCAGCTGTTTTGCTCTGCTCAATAGCAATACCAGGATTACTAAGAAAACGGGATTCCAGGATCATAAACTCTTGATCTTCTGCGGAAATAACTTTCTCCTCTTTTGTATCACGGACAGTTGCACATGCCATTTTTACAAGCATATCTCCAAATGGAAGAAGTACAAGTGTTGCAATGATGTTAAAGGCACTGTGAATCACTGCGATGCCGGCAGGACCTGCCACTTCTTCAATGAAAGAGAAATGTAAAAATCCATTCAGCACATAGAATACAACCATAAATGTAACAGTTCCTACAATATTGAAGTACAGATGAACGATTGCTGCACGTTTTGCATTCTTAGTAGCACCGATTGAAGAAAGCATTGCTGTAATACAGGTTCCAATATTCTGTCCCATGATAATCGGAAGCGCTGCTCCGTAACGGACTGCACCAGTTACACAAAGCGCCTGGAGAATACCAACAGAAGCTGATGAAGACTGAATAACAGCAGTCAGAAGTGCACCGGCCAGCACACCTAAAACAGGGTTGGAGAACTTCAGAAGGATGTTTGTAAATTCCGGTACCTCTGCCAGAGGTTTTACGGCACCGCTCATGGTATTCATACCGAAAATCAGCACTGCGAAACCAACCAGAATGTTTCCAATATCTTTCTTCTTTTCATCATGAATGAAGACAATAAAAACAACTCCGATCAATGCCAGAATCGGTGAAAATGAGTTTGGGTTCAAAAGTCTTACAAAGAAATTGGAGCTTTCAATTCCTGCCAGGCTGAGAATCCATGCGGTAACAGTAGTACCGATATTTGCGCCCATAATAAAGCCAACAGCCTGGGACAGATGCATGATTCCCGAGTTTACGAAGCCGACTACCATAACTGTGGTTGCCGATGAAGACTGAATGATTGCAGTAACTGCTGCACCAACCAAAACTGCTTTCACACGATTAGATGAAAGGTTTTCCAGAATCTTTTCCAGTTTACCGCCGGAAAGCTTTTCCAGACCGTCTCCCATTACCTGCATTCCATAAAGGAACATCGCCAGTCCGCCGACTAATGTCAGAATGCTAAAAAAATCCATTACGTTTCCTCTCCTTTTTTTATCCTTTTAAAAGTTTATTGGGTTCTTAATTTCTTTTGTTTACAAAACCAATATAAGTGGGCTATGTAAAGTTTCGGGTGAGAAGAATGTTAAATATATGTAAAATACTTTACAATCTTGGATTTTCTTATACCGAAAAAATGTAAAGCCAGGCTGTTGAAAATGTAAAATATTTGTTTGATAGTTGATTTTGCTGTGTTTTCCAAATTTTACATTCAAAAAATCCCACAGGAAACATGAAGAATAATTTTACAATTATCACTGCATATCTCATGAGGGATTTTTATATAATACGTGTAATGATTCAGTACCTTCACTGTTACACACTCTAATACTTTTAAAATCCTCGGATTTCCTCTTCCTCTGAATGGGTTTTATCGATGGAGCGGATTTCCAGAAAATAACTGTAATTGTCATTTACCTTTACTTCCACTCTGTCGCCAATCTTATGACCTTTCAGTGCCATGCCAATCGGAGAGTCAATACTGATTCTGTTCTCCATGGAATTTCCCCGGATGGAAGTAACAAGCTTATATTTCTCAATCTCGTCATCTTCCTCAAAATAAACTTCTACAATGTCATCCATTCCAACCTCGTCACTGCTGGATTTATCAGAAACGATAGTTGCTGTTTTTAACATATTCTCCAGATAGCGGATACGACTCTCATTCTGGTTCTTATGACGCTTGGCAGCGTAGTATTCAAAATTCTCACTTAAATCGCCCTGGGCACGTGCTTCCTTTACTGCCTCAATTGCCTCTTTGCGGACAACCAGCTTACGGTGCTCAATCTCCTGTTCAATTTTCTCTACGTCTTTTTTGGTGAGCTTCTCTCTCATTTTTATACATCTCCTTTATAGCTGCAACACCACTTTGCACACCACCTTAACAGATGGCAAAGAGTTTGTCAAATTGCCAATGGAAAACATTAATTCCAATAATGCTATTGTTCACTCCATGAACAGAAACCCTATAATTTCTTTTTCCCCAGTCGGACTTCTTCCATCAGCTTCGCAGTCTCAGCATCTGCATGATCAAAGAGATAGGTATGACTGGACTGGCGGTGCTGATGCCATTCCTGGCGGAGCTGCTTTCTAGTCTCTTCGATTTCTTCTTTCAGACCTCTTGCGGAAATACGACTGGCGCCCTGCCCCATAATGATAATCTGTTCCAGTCCGTCTGAAGTAGCAACCGTTACCTGATGCTGTCTGCCGATTTTGTGAACTGTTTTTTCAATATATTGATCGGCAGTCTCCGCTTCTTTTGTATAAACCACATGAATATTGTGATAAGTAAGCACTTCCTCCTGGTGTCCCTCCACCTTGTAGGCATCAAATACAAGAATCAAAGTACATTTCTTATATCCCTGATAATTACTTAAAATATCCATCAGCTTCGTCTGTGCTGCACGGACATCCGCATCTGCAAGTGCTTTCAGCTCCGGCCAGGCAAAAATAATGTTATAACCATCCACAAGAAGGTATTCTTCCTGGTCTTTTTTTGCAGAAGAACTGCTGCCAGAATAAGATAGGGCACTTACCACTTTTTTATAAGAAGACACGCGGTCTCTTTTCACCGGACCAAAGGTACGCTCAAAAATGGCCTGAAGTTCTTTGTCATCCTCATAGCTTCCACGGTAGGCAGATTCCGGCGGCTGGTAACCACTTCCCGCACGACTTCCACTTCCAGATGTATTTCTGGCAGTTCCTGTACTGCCAGCTCCACTGCATGCTGAATTTCTGGCACTTTGAGCAGTATCGTCTCCACTTGCAGGATTTCCAGAACCTGACGCAGCATCCTCCCAGTCTTCCTCGCTGAGATCATCCTCAAACTCTGCCATAATCCCAGTATCCAGGTGCATATACTCTTCCACTTCATACCATGGCACCACAAATCCGGCTCCATGGGCACAAAATACAGACCCGGTAGGATTATCTAGATCCCGCTCAGAATCGTAGCCGATCTGTTCCACGATCTCATCTTGATTTTTACAAGGCTCATATCCTTTTAAACTGCAGAACAGTCTTCCCATTCCCCTTGTATAAGAAACTACTTCTTTCTGGTAATCGCGCATAGTCGAAACAGGCGCTTTTCCCTTCAAAATAGCGGTATTTTCCTCTGTCTCCATAGGAAGAAGAGTTCCCTGCATTTTCTGGATATCATTCATTGCACGGCCAACAACCTCCACCGGCACTTCCAGCCGAAATTCATAGTAAGGCTCCAGCAGAACATTCTGTGCTTTCTTAAGCCCCTGACGGATAGCCCGATAAGTAGCCTGACGGAAATCTCCGCCTTCCGTGTGTTTCTGGTGGGCCCGTCCGGTAAGCAGAGTAATCTGCATATCTGTGATCGGTGCACCAGTCAGCACTCCTCTGTGTTCCTTTTCTTCCAGATGGGTGAGGATCAGTCTCTGCCAGTTCCGGTCCAGCACATCCTCACTGCAGGCGGTAAAAAACTGCATTCCGCTTCCTTGCTCCCCTGGTTCCAGAAGAAGGTGAACTTCCGCATAATGGCGCAAAGGCTCAAAATGTCCCACACCGATCACAGGCTCTGCAATGGTCTCTTTGTATACAATACTTCCTGCGCCAAATTCCACTGCCACATGAAAGCGTTCCCAGATCATACTTTTCAGGATTTCGATCTGAACCTCTCCCATTAACTGGGCATGGATTTCTCCCAGAACACTGTCCCACACTATATGAAGCTGCGGCTCTTCCTCCTCCAGCTGTTTCAGTTTTTTCAGCATCTCATGAACATCACATCCCTCAGGAAGTATGATCTGATAATTGAGAACAGGCTCCAGAACAGGAAGAACCGACTCCTGCTCTGTGCCAAGCCCCTGACCCGGATGAGTTTTTGTAAGTCCGGTCACTGTACAGATATCTCCTGCCGAAACCTCCTGGACCAGTTCATATTTAGAACCGGAATAAATACGGATCTGATCGATCTTTTCCCCATCCAAAATCGTTTTGACCTTCAGATCTCCTCCTGTGATCTTCAGATAGGTAAGCCGCACTCCCTGAGGATCTCTGGCGATCTTAAATACTCTTGCCCCAAATTCCCGGGGATAAGCCCGCTCCATAGTATAGCTTTCCAGTCCCTGAAGAAATTCCTGAACTCCCTGCATTTTAAGAGCAGAACCAAACCAGCAGGGGAATACCTTCCGCTGCACGATCAGACGGCAGATTTCTCTGTGAGCAACCTCTCCTGTTTCCAGATAGGTTTCCAGAAGCTCTTCCTCACACATGGCAAGATTTTCCATAAGGTCATCCAGGTCTTCTGATGTGCCTGTTCCGGATTTCATACTCTCTGTTTTATCGTCACCGACAGCTCTTTCACTGTTATCCTCTGTCAGACAGGCAAAATCCATGCAGTTTTCGTTGAGACGTTTTCTGAGGTCCCTGAGAAGAGCATCATGATCTGTTCCCTGCTGATCCATTTTATTTACAAAAAGAAACACCGGAATCTCATATCTTTCCAGAAGCCGCCACAAAGTCATGGTATGGCTCTGTACGCCGTCCATGCCGTTTATTACCAGTATCGCATAGTCAAGCACCTGAAGGGTACGCTCCATTTCCGCAGAAAAATCCACATGGCCCGGAGTATCCAGAAGCGTGATCTCCATCTCTTCTGTTTTCAGCCGCGCCTGCTTGGAAAATATAGTAATTCCCCGTTCCCTCTCCAGCTCATAAGTATCCAGAAAGGCATCTCCATGATCCACTCTTCCCAGCTTTCGTATTTCTCCGCAAAGATAAAGAAGCCCTTCGGATAAGGTCGTTTTTCCGGCATCTACATGGGCAAGAATACCGATGCATATACGTTTTTTTGTTTTTTCAGGCTTTTGTCCGCCCATAAAAAATGCCTCCTTCTGTGGTCACATAATAGTGAATTATAGCACAAAAGGAGGCGATAGTCGAGATGCCAACAAGCAATCACAATTCATTGATCGTTGCTGTAATGGGCATATTACAGATGCGCTTTGCCGGAAGAAACGGTGCAAGAAGTGAAACGATCACAAGCAGCGCCAGTATTCCTGCAACGGATGCTGAAGGAAGCTGCCATTGGGTTCCCCAATAATCTGTAATCATCTGAGTATAAAAAAAATAATGCAGGGGCAGACCCAGACCGCAGCCTGCAAAAAGTCCGAATATCGTATATGTAGCTGTTTCCATACTGATCATCTTCTTTATCTGTAAATCATCCATTCCCACCGCGCGCATGGCTCCGTATTGTTTGGTTCTTGCAGATACACTCATGGAAATACTGTTTACAGTGTGAATAACAGCAATCAGTGTGATCACTGCCAGGAATCCATAAACAAATAAACAGAACATAAAATACGTATTTTGCGTGTCTTTATTCTGCGCCATCCTGTCATAAAAATCATAATGTCCGTCTGACAGTGCGTGAAGCTCATTCACATTCTGTTCTGAGGCTTTTGAGGAAAGCTGCACATCAAGAACAGCATAGGCATCTTCACCTGTAATATCCGTAAACATTCTCTCCGAACAGATAACAATTGGCTGATCCGTTGTATCAAAGGGACTGTCTTCCAGAACTCCGGCTACTGTAAGCTCTGTCTGCTCCAGCCGGATGGTGTCTCCAACCTTCAGAGAGTTGCTTTTATCATAGACTGTCAGTACGCCGTTTCCCTCAGCAACATCCGATATATCACCTGCGATCAGGTCTTCTGCCGCCCATCGGAACTGATCTTCTTCATATGAGATCAAATCAATCTGTCCTGATTTCCCTTCATATTCTGCCGGAAGGCTTTGATACATCCTGCCAAACGCGCGTTTTACATAGGGCTGGTTTTCCACCTGATTTACAAAGCTTTTTTCAATTTCACACAGATTATCCGGACTGCTGTAAAAAACGTCTGGCGCCCAGGGTCTTAAGGGGGTAAGCGCCATATTCACCCATTGCACAAGAACAGAAAAGCTTAAAATCATAATAATACTAAGTGCAAAGGAACCCGTCATAAGAAGCAGGTTTTTACGGGAGGATACTGCATGATGAATCCCCAGGGCTGTCTCAATTTTCAGAAAGTTTTTCCTAACCGGCCGGGATGCGTTTCCGTTTTCATAAAAATTCCCGGTAACAGCCGCAACCGGAGAAACAGCCGCCGCCCGTCTTGCCGGAGAAATGGAAGATAACAGCACTGTCAAAACTCCAACAATAATTCCACTGATGATCCCCACACCACTGATTTCAAACAGAGGAATCTGTACAAACTCGGCTCCTGCCCCAAACCGAAGCAGCGCACAGAGTATCCATGTACCTGCAATACCTGCAGCCACACCAACCGGAACAGCTGTTTTACACCAGTAAAGAGCTTCCAGTCTGACTATGTGCATAACCTGGGTCCTGCTCGCCCCAATACATCGGAGCATTCCAAAAAACTGTGTTCTCTCTGCGGTTCTGCTGTTCAGACTTCCCGCGATCATAAAGACTCCTGCTGCCAGAACCAGAACAAACAGGATGACAGCTATAAGATAATTTCCCATAATATAAGAATCGCTGCTGGATCCTGTTATTCCCAGCAAAGCCGTATTTTCCGATAATATTTCATCAGTAAATCCATAGGTCTGCCGCAGCTCTGAAATCGCCCTGCGAATATTAATATTTTCATTAAAGCGTACAAAACATACCGGCTCAAGCCTGCTTTCTTCTGCTTTTGCCAGACTCTGAAAGGAATCCCAGCTCAGAAAAGTCCCCACCACATCGGCATCTGTAGTAATGGTAACATCTCCTCCAAAACCGGAAATCCTATAGTCAAAATCCCCGGCCGGTGTATGCATGGTAATCACATCTCCGATATTTACAGAAAGTAACTCTTTCGCTCCATTGGAAAGTAAGATTTCATTCTCTTTTACAGGATACTGCCCCTCTGTCAGATCCTCATAGATTTCCGTGAGAATCGAATGATCGCCGCCTGCAATAACGCATGTTTTTCCCTGAATCGTATAGTCATCAGACAGATCAACATTCAGTGCGTCATAATGAGAGACAGCTGCAACATCTGTCCTCTGTGCAATCTGATCAATCTGCTTCTCAGTCGGCTCCTTCAGCATAATATGCCAGCTGCCATGCTCTTCTGTCACGCGCTTTTTTTCCATACGGATTCCCATATCTGCCATACTGAAAATCGCGGTAACCAGCAGTACCGAAATAATAATACACAGCATCGTCATGCGGTTCTGTCTCTTTCGCACCTTTGCAGAAATCGGAATAAGGCTTAAATAGCTTTTCATTGACAGCACCTCCCGAAATCAGTCAGCACTCCGTCCGACACCTGAAGCACCCGGTCTGCGGTCTGGGCGATGCTGCGATTGTGGGTGATCATAATAATAGTCTGCTCATATTTTTTTGACGCCTCTTTTAACAGAGCGATCACCTCGCTGCTGTTCTGAGTATCCAGATTTCCTGTTGGCTCGTCTGCAAGGATCAAAGCCGGACGGGTAATCAGCGCGCGTCCAATGGCCACTCTCTGCTGCTGGCCGCCGGAAAGCTGGCTTGGCAGGTAATTCCGGCGATCTTTTAAATTCAGTACAGTCAGAAGCTCTTCCAGATATTTTCTGTCCGGCTTCTGATAATCCAACAGCATTGGGAAAATCATGTTCTGTTCCACTGTCAGCTCCGGGATCAGGTTAAACGCCTGAAAGATAAAGCCGATATTCCTGCGCCGGAATACGGTCAGCTTCCGGTCATTCATGGAAAAAATATCCTTGCCGTCGATCAGCACCTTTCCCGAAGTAGGAATGTCCAAAGCACCGATCATATTCAAAAGGGTACTTTTTCCGGAACCGGATTCTCCCACAACCGCCACATATTCACCCCTTGGAACAGAAAAGCTGACGTCTTTCAGTGCCTTTACAGAAGTTTCTCCGCTGCCATAAATCTTACAGATATTTCTGACCTCTAATAAATTCATTATGCAACACCTCTTTCTCAATAACTTTGCTCTGCAGACAGATAATGTTCTTTTTTGTCTACAATACAAAGGATAGCACTGAAACATTACAGTCAGCCTACAGTCAGCCTACAGCCAGCCTACAATTTTGTAGGAATTAAAAAATTCATTGTAAAAACCGTGCCTCTTCCCGGCTCACTGTCCACCTCAATGCTGCCGTCATGTGCCTCAATGATCGCTTTTGCAAGGGGAAGTCCAAGACCGATCCCCTGTCTGTCCCTGGAAAAACGGCTGCGATAAAACCGCTTGAAAATATGGTGCAGATCCTCCGGATGAATGCCGCATCCATTGTCTTTTACCACGATTTGAACGACAGAAGGCAAGGCTCTCCATTCGATATGAATCTTATCTCCTTTTTCTGTATGATCCAGAGCATTTTTTACAATGTTGCCGATTGCTTCGGACAGCCAGTCACGATCGCAGAAAAGAATCACCTTATCTGAGCCGGACAGAAGGATTTCTTTCTGCTCCTGTCTGGCCCTATATGCAAAATGCAGCTCAATGTCCCCCATCATATCCGCCACATTTTCCGTTTCCTTTTCAATCATAATGGAACCGGCATCCAGTTTTGTGATTTTAAGCAGATTCTGCACCAGCGTTTCGATGCGGTCAAGCTCCTGTTCTGATAAATCTGCAAACTCTTTTACCAGAGACGGATCCACATCCTCATCCTGAAGCAGCCCGTTATAGATATTCAGGGCTGCCAGCGGTGTTTTCAGCTGATGAGAAATATCCGAAATTGTATTTTTCAGAAATTCCTTTTCCCGAAGCCGGTTATCTGCATGTGCATTTAAGACCGCTGCCAGATAATTGACCGCGTGAAACAGCCGGTACAGTTCCCCCTCGTCATCACACTCAATACGCGCATTGCGATTGCCGTCAAGATACCCGTTGATCTGTGACACTGCCTGTTCCATAAGCTGATCCTGTTTCCGGAAACAGGAATAACACGCTGACAGTATCAATCCTCCTGCCAATGCAAAAACAAGTAACAGGAACAAAGAAATCCTCTGGAAGTACCGATATAAGAATCCCTGGGTCAGCAGAAGGGCTGCCATCCAGATAACTGATAATGCAAGAAACAATTTTCTGATCTCTTTATTTACAAATATTTTCATAAAGCTCCTCACCCTGTCACATTCCATTTGTACCCCATTCCCCGGACTGTCAGAAGCATCTGAGGATCGCCGGGATTATCCTCAATCTTCATACGAAGCCGTCTCATATATACAGTAAGGGTACTGCTGTCAATGTAATTTCCATCGCAGTCCCACAGCTGGCCCAAAATTTTTTCCTTGGTAAGTACCATATTGGGATTTCTCATAAACAGGCACAGAAGCTTGTATTCCGCAGCAGTCAGTTCCAGCAGTTCCCCGTTTTTAAAGACCTGCCCCTGCAGTAAAAGTACTTTTATTCCATTTGATTCCAGCTGCGTATCTGATGAGCTGAAATCTTTTGCCCGGCGGAGCAGCGCATTTACTCTGGAAACTAATACTCCCAGCTTAAACGGT
>OLPB01001489.1_pt1 | contig 10313 bp, 6 predicted proteins | sample 1672001 | NCBI WGS metagenome assembly OLPB01 (sample SAMEA3136635, study PRJEB25190) | human gut metagenome | biome: human gut; feature: human-associated habitat; material: faeces | place: Austria | collected 2013 | reverse complement strand
GGGTTATTATTTTTATCCTGACTATTTTTGTTGCAATGAATCATCGCCAAAGCTTATGTCACTTTAAACAGACAAAGTAAAATATTTAAGGCATGCATTCTTGCAACAGAGTGCATGCCTTTTCTTTTTCTAAAGGTACCGTAGAAAAAAGCTGCACACTTTGTATGGAACACACATATTGCATAGCCGGGAAAGGACAAAGAACATGATTATTATTTTAAAGAAACAGGCGGAAGAGGCACAGATCAATGCATTAAAGAAAGAGATGACAGACCAGGGATTAGGAATTCATGAATCTGAAGGTGTGAATACAAGAATCCTGGGATTAGTAGGAGATACTTCTATTGTAGATATGCGTCACATTATGGCAAACAGCATTGTTGAAAATGTACAGCGTATTCAGGAACCATACAAGAAAGCCAACAGAAAATTCCATCCAAATGATACAATTGTCGATGTAAGTGGAGTAAAAGTCGGAGGAGGAAATTTTCAGGTAATCGCAGGTCCATGTTCCATAGAGACAAAAGAACAGATCACAGAAGTAGCAAATGATGTGAAAAATTCCGGTGCAGGGCTTTTAAGAGGAGGAGCTTTCAAACCAAGAACTTCTCCATACTCTTTCCAGGGACTCCATGGTGACGGATTAAAATTATTATTAGAAGCAAAGAAAGCAACAGGACTTCCAGTTGTCACAGAAATCATGGATGCGAGTCACCTTCCATTATTCGAGGATGTTGACCTGATTCAGGTTGGGGCAAGAAATATGCAGAACTTTGAATTATTAAAAGAATTAGGAAAGATTGACAAACCAATCCTTTTGAAACGCGGACTTGCAGCAACAATTGAAGAGTGGCTTATGAGTGCAGAATATATTATGGCAGGAGGAAATGAAAATGTAATCCTTTGTGAAAGAGGAATCAGAACATATGAGACAGCAACAAGAAATACTTTAGATCTGTCTGCCATTCCTGTTATCAAGAAGAAATCACATCTTCCAGTAATGGTTGACCCATCTCACGCAACAGGAATCCGAGAGATGGTAGAACCACTGTCATTAGCAGCGATCGCAGCAGGAGCAGACGGACTTATGGTAGAAGTTCATAATAATCCAGCAAAAGCACTATGTGACGGACCACAGTCATTGACACCAGAGCAGTTTGACAGTTTAATGAATAAAGTAAATAAAACAAGACAGTTTTTTGAAACATTATAAATATCTTGCTGACAACAGCAAATTGGGATATACTATAGCTAAATAAAGAAAAAGATAACCCGGGAATCTAAGGATTTCCGGGTGTTTGTCAGTTTTATAGATTCTAGGGAAAAAGGAGAGATATCTTATGAAAGTAATCGTCGGACTGGGGAATCCGGGAAAGAAATATGACAACACAAGACACAATATTGGATTTGAAGCCCTTGATTATATTGCAGACAAAGAAGGCATAAGTATAAATACAGGGAAACACAAAGCATTGATCGGAACTGGTTATATGGGAGGAGAAAAAGTCCTTCTTGTGAAACCACAGACATTTATGAACTTAAGCGGGGAAAGTCTTCGTCCAATCATGGATTTCTATAAATTAGAGCCAGAAGATTTTATCATTATTCATGATGATATCGACCTTGATGTTGGAAGACTGCGTATCCGAAGAAAGGGAAGTGCAGGGGGACATAATGGACTGAAAAGTATCATCAGTCATTTAGGAAGTATGGATTTCCCAAGGGTGAAGATCGGTGTTGGAGAGAAACCAAAAGGATATGATCTGGCAGATTATGTATTAGGACATTTTACAAAAGAAGAACAGGCAATCTTTGCGGAACGTTTTGATGAAGTGTACGATGCAGTACAGCTGATCGTTATGGGCGACATCACAGAAGCGATGAACCGCCACAATAAGAAAAAGTAGGGATAGAAAGTGTTAGAAAATATATTAAAAGACGATCCGGTATACAGACAATTAAAGGATGAGGTCGAAGATTACTGTGGCCCGGTTCTTGTATCAGGATGCACCGATACAGCCAAATGGCATCTGACCAGTCTGATCGGAAATCATAAGAAAAAGCAATTTAAGATCATCATCGTACCAGACGAGAACAAAGCAAGACAATGGGTCGAGGCAAGTCATTTCTTTGGAGAAAAGGTTCAGTATATTCCAGCAAAAGATCCATTATTCTATACAGCCGATGTTCATGGAAATGCAATCGCAAGAGACCGTATGCTGGCGATCAAGAAGATCGTGGATGACAAATGTGGAACCTTTGTGATGACAATCGATGCTGTGATGGATCAGGTTGTTCCATTAAGTGATATCAAGAATCATAAGATGACGTTTAAAATGGGAGAGATACTGGAAGAGGCAACGATCGCAGAAGAATTTGTTGCCAGAGGATACGAAAAAGCACCATTTGTTGAGGCTCCAGGCGAGTTTGCTGTGCGAGGAGGAATCATTGATATTTTCCCATACACGCAGGAAAGCCCATATCGTATCGAACTATGGGGAGATGAAATTGATTCGATCCGAAGTTTTGATAAAGAAAGCCAAAGATCCATCGAAGAAGTCGATACTCTGACCATTTATCCGGCATCAGAGATCATTTTAAACCAGCCAAGGATTGAACATGGTCTTCGAAATATGGAAGAAGATTATGAGAAGTTATCACAGAAGTTTAAAAAAGAAAAAAAATATGATCAGGAAGCCCGCCTAAGAAAAGAAATGGACCGTGTTCGTGAGGAATTAAGGGAACTTCATATGTTGATCGGAGTAGAAGGTTATCTCCCATATTTTTATGAAAATACAGAATGCATCTTAGATTATTTTCCAGAAGAAAGTATGATCTATCTGGATGAACCAAAACATATCAGAGAACGTGCAGATGCATTTTATCTGGAATTCTCAGAGAGTATGAAAAGTCGTCTGGAAGGTGGGTATCTTCTGCCTAAACAGGCAAATACGGTAACAGATTACGAGAGCATTTTATATCAGATTGAGAAACATAAGATGCTGTGTTATTCAATCTTATCTGCTGAGATCAATGATTTTAGAGTTGCTAGAACCTTATTTATGGATACAAAATCCATTCAGTCTTATAACAACAGTTTTGAGCAGTTAGTCAAAGATCTTACCAAATATCAGAGTAAGGACTACAGGATCGTTGTTGCTTCTCCATCTGTTACAAGAGCGAAACGTTTAAGCAGTGATCTGAGAGAAAATGGTTTGGTTGTGACCTATGATAAGGATTTGAAATACGGAGTGGAAGCAGGGCAGATCGTTGTCACAGCAGGAAAGCTTCTGACAGGAATTGAATATCCGGCAGCTAAATGGGTATTAATCTCAGAAGGAGACATTTTTAAAGGAAGAGAAGAAAAAAAGCGCCGAAAGAAAGAGAAGAAAAAACAAGGAGAAAAGATCCGAAGTTTTGCAGATATCAATATCGGTGATTACGTTGTTCATGAAAAACATGGAGTCGGCATTTATCGCGGTATCGAAAAGATCACAACAGATGGGGTTGAAAAGGACTACATCAGTATTGAATATCAGGGCGGTGATAATTTATTTATTTTAGCATCAGCCCTAGACCAGATCGCAAAATACGCAAGTGCAAATGCAAGAAAGCCGAAACTTCATAAATTAGGTGGAAATGAATGGAAGAAGACGAAAACACGTGTCAAAGGTCAAGTCAAAGATATTGCGGAAGAACTCGTGCAGTTATATGCACTAAGACAGGCAAAAGAAGGATATGTCTATGACAAGGACACTGTATGGCAGAAAGAGTTTGAAGAATTATTTCCATACGATGAAACGCAGGATCAGTTAAATGCGATCGATGATACGAAAAGGGATATGGAAAGCAAGAAGATCATGGACCGACTGATCTGTGGAGATGTCGGGTATGGCAAGACAGAAGTAGCGATCCGTGCAGCATTTAAGGCAGTAGACAATGGAAAACAGGTGGCGTATCTCGTACCAACCACGATCCTTGCACAGCAGCATTACAATACATTTGCACAGAGATTTCATGATTACCCGATCACCGTACGCATGATGTCCAGATTCTGCACAGCAAAAGAGCAGAAAGAGACGATCGAAGGACTCAAAAATGGAACGGTAGATGTTGTGATCGGAACGCATCGCTTATTGTCCAAAGACATGCAGTATAAGAATCTGGGACTGCTCGTAATTGATGAAGAACAGCGTTTTGGAGTGACACATAAAGAAAAGATCAAGACAATGAAAAAAGATGTCGATGTCTTATCATTATCTGCTACACCAATTCCAAGAACCCTGCATATGAGTCTGATCGGAATCCGTGACATGAGTGTATTAGAAGAACCACCGCATGACCGAAGAGCGATCCAGACATATGTTATGGAATATAATGAAGAACTGGTCAAAGAAGCGGTCTACCGCGAAATGACACGTGGCGGGCAGGTATATTATGTGTATAACCGCGTCAATAATATCGCAGAAGTGACAGCCGAATTACAGAGATTGCTTCCAGATGCGAAAGTTGCATTTGCACATGGACAGATGAAAGAACGCGAACTGGAAGAGATCATGATGGGATTTATGAACCATGAGATCGATGTATTGGTATCTACAACGATCATCGAGACAGGACTAGATATTCCGAATGTAAATACAATGATCATTCACGATGCCAACCAGCTTGGGTTGTCCCAGTTGTATCAGTTAAGAGGACGTGTTGGAAGATCGAATCGAAATGCATTTGCATTTTTGATGTACAAAAAAAACACACTGTTAAAAGAAACCGCAGAAAAACGATTACAGGCAATCCGGGAATTTACAGATCTGGGATCCGGTTATAAGATCGCAATGCGAGATCTGGAGATCCGCGGAGCAGGAAATCTTTTGGGACAGGCACAATCCGGTCATATGGAAGCAGTTGGATACGATCTGTATTGCAAGATGCTGAATGAAGCAGTCTTGAGATTAAAAGGCGAATTAAAAGACGAGGATGAATTTGACACAACACTCGATCTCGACATCAATGCATTTATTCCATCAACGTATGTGTATAATGAATATCAAAAACTGGAATTATACAAACGTATTTCATCTATTGAATCCAAAGATGAAATGGAAGATATGACAGATGAGTTGATCGACCGCTTTGGGGAAATGCCGAAAGCAGTCTACAATCTGTTATATGTTGCATATTTGAAATCATTAGCACACCACGCTTATATGACAGATGTGAAACAAAAAGGAGAAAAAGTCTCATTTGAAATGAAACCAGATGCAGCCGTGGACGTAGAAAAAATTCCAGTGGTATTAGAAGAATACAAACGTGAATTATCCTTCCAGGCAGGCAAGAATCCGACATTTGTACTGGATCTGTCAAAGACAAAGAAAGTGAAGCAGTTAGAAAAGATTGAACATTGTGTGAACTCGCTCAATTCATTGATAATCCAATAAGTTTGTGCTATAATATCGCCAGACATTAGCCTAATATAATCATAATATGAAGGAGAAAATGAAATGAAGAAATTAGCAAAGAAGTTGCTATGTTTAACTGCAGTTCTTGCGTTAACTCTTTCTTTATTTACAGGATGTAAAAGCAAGAATGAGAAGACATTATTTGAATATGCAGGACAAGAAGTAACATTCCAGGAAGCACATGTATATGCAAGAATCATGCAGTATCAGGCAGAAGCTCAGTACGGAGCATACTTCGGAGACAGCATGTGGTCTATGCAGGTCGGAACAGACAGCAAAGGAAAGAAGATCACAATGCAGCAGTCTGTCAAAGACAGCGTTATCAACCAGTTAAAACAGATCAAAGTTTTAGCAGCACACGCAGACGACTACAACGTGAAGTTAACAAAATCTGAGAAGAAGCAGATCAAAGAAAGCGTAACTGCCTTCGCAAAAGACTCAACAGGTAAGAAAGTCATGAAGAAGACAGAAGCAGATAAAGATATGATCCAGAAACTGTACGAAGAAAGCACGATCGCAAGTAAAGTTATGCAGGCGATCATCAAGAAAGCAAACGTTACAGTAACAGATGACGAAGCCAAAACTGTTAAAGTTTACAAACTTGTCTTCACAACAAAGACAACAGACAGCAAGACAGGAAAAGAAAAAGACATGACAGCCGCTGAGAAGAAAGATCAGCTAAAGAAAGCAAAATCCGCATTAAAGATGATCAAGAAAGGTCAGAGTATCAGCTCTGTAGCTAAGAAGTTCAGCGTAAACTCTGACAACGAAGAATCCTATACAAAAGGAAAAGCCACATTAGGAACAAAATTCGAAACAGCAGCAGCAAAACTTAAGAAGAACCAGGTAAGCGGAGTCGTAGAATTAGACGATGCATACGTGATCATCAAGATGTTAAATCCAAACGACACAACAGCAGCTGCATCAAACAAATCCACACTGCTTCAGGAAAAACAGCAGGCAGCATACGAGAAAGTCTACAAGAAGTGGACAAAAGATGCTGACAAGAAGTGGGATGACAAGAAGTCTGTAGATCAGGATCTGTGGAAAGAAGTTAAGTTCAAATATAAAGCTACAACAGCATCTACAGCAGCAACAACAACTACTACAACAGCAGCTAAGAACACAACAACAGCTGCGAAGAATAAATAATTATAAAAGAGTAAATAATTACAAGAAATAAAAAGACCGGAGATAACGGGAATAGTTATCTCCGGTCTTTTTGCCTTATTCCGTGATCACACAGGCACCGAGTTGTTCATATGTATGAATACATTTTTCTGAGATTGAAGGATTCGTAATAAGATTGCGACCTTTTCCAAGTTGACAGATGTAGATAAAATCTTTCTTCATAAGTTTGGTTTCATCTGCGAGAAAATAGATTTCAGGAACCATGTGACAGAGCAGGCGTACAATTGATGCCTCAGCCATACTTCCTAAAAAGATATTTCCTTCTTCATCAACAGCATTAACTCCAATAAAAGCACAGTCAAGCTGGAATGAATTCAGATTCGATTCGGCAATCTGACCAGGTGTAGTAAGTGAATTATGACGTATTTCTCCACCCAGAGAAATTATCTTCTTAAGGTCTCGTAGAAATTAAGTTAAAAATTTTTTCAAACATCTCGTCAAATAGGTGTCTAAGAGTTCCTTTCATCTTCCGTCAACGAATACAAAACTTATTGATCAATACCGTTTAACATACACACTGTGTAGTGGGTTGAATAGTCTTCAGTTTTATGTGACAGAAATAAGATAAGAACAAATATTTATAAAAAACCGATGGCAACGATTAGCAGATTTTAAGTGCGTTTTTTACAAATTCGCAGCGCCCTGTGGTTGATTGTTTGACCGTAGCTGCGGGCATTTTGGCTCGCAGCGAGGAAGTTATCAAAGGAACAGGCGCGGATCAGCGATTTGTAAAAAACGCTCTTAAAATCTGCGTGTTGCCACCGATATATTATAAATATTTGTTCTTATCTTATTTCTATCTCATACATGAAACACTATTACAAATCACAATTTCATGCTTAACTGTATCCGTTTTTTATCTATATCCACACTGACAACTACAACGTCCACAACATCTCCAACACTAACTACTTCTAATGGATGTTTGATAAATCGATCTGCCATCTGTGAAATGTGTACTAGTCCATCCTGATGTACTCCAATATCTACAAATGCTCCAAAATCGATGACATTACGAACTGTTCCTTTTAATTTCATTCCTGGTTTCAGATCTTTCATTTCTAATACATCTGTTCTTAAGATTGGTTTTGGAAGATCTTCTCGTGGATCTCGTCCTGGCTTTTCCAGTTCTTTTACGATATCTTTCAACGTGATCTCTCCGATTCCAAGTTCTTCGGATAATTTCTTGTAATCTGTGATCTTACTGCTGATTCCTTTGAATCCTTCTTTGGACAGTTCTTTTGTTGAATATCCTAGGTTCTTTAGTAACATTCCTGTTTCTTTGTATGTCTCTGGATGTACTCCTGTTGCATCGAGTGGCTCATCACCTCCAGATACTCTTAGGAATCCTGCGCATTGTTCAAAGGCTTTGGGTCCTAGTTTAGCTACTTTTAATAGCTGTTTTCTGTTCCTGAACGTTCCATTTTCTTCACGGTAGGCTACGATATTTTTTGCTACAGTCTTGGACACACCGGATACATATTCTAAAAGAGATGCTGAAGCTGTATTTAGGTCAACTCCGACTTTATTTACTGTCGCTTCAACGACTCCACCTAAAGCTTCGGTAAGCTGTTTTTGGTTCATATCGTGCTGATACTGTCCGACTCCAATGGCTTTTGGTTCGATCTTTACTAATTCTGCCAGTGGATCTTGTACTCGTCTTGCGATGGATGTCGCACTTCTTTGTCCTACATCGAAATTTGGAAATTCCTCGGTCGCAAGTTTACTTGCTGAGTATACAGACGCCCCTGCTTCATTTGTAATCACATACTGTACTGGTTCTTTGATCTCTTTTAACATATCAACAACGATCTGTTCAGATTCTCTGGATGCTGTTCCATTTCCAATTGAGATCAGTGTGATCCCATATTTCTTGATGAGTGCCTTGACAACTTTTTTGGCCTCTTCCACTTTATTCTGTGGTGCTGTCGGATAAATGACGACTGTATCTAATACTTTTCCTGTTGCATCGACCACTGCTAATTTGCATCCAGTACGAAATGCAGGGTCCCATCCAAGGACGACCTGTCCTGCGATCGGTGGCTGCATAAGAAGTTGTGCTAAGTTCTTTCCAAAGACTTTGATCGCTTCTGTACTTGCATTTTCAGTCAATTCATTTCTGATATCACGTTCGATCGATGGTGCGATCAGACGTTTATAGCTGTCTTCAATCGCTGCAAATAAGGCTTTTGTTGTATTGGGATTCTTCCTTGTTATGATCTTCCTTGCAAGATATGATGCGATCTTTTGCATGTCTGGCTCAATCTTTACCTGAAGAATTCCCTCTTTTTCTCCGCGATTGATCGCAAGAATACGGTATCCTGCAATCTTTTCAATCGGTTCTTCAAAATCATAATACATCTCAAATACAGAAGATTCTTCTGGTTTCTTCGCTGAGGATGTGATTTTTCCGTGATCCCATGTTGCCTTACGGATCCATGTACGGTATTCCGCATCATCTGCAATGTGCTCTGCGATAATATCATTTGCACCTTTTAATGCATCTTCTACTGTCTTTACATCTTTTTCTTCATTGATAAATGCTTCGGCTTCTTTCTCTAATGACTCTTTTGTCATTTGTAAAAGAATCAGATTAGCTAACGGCTCTAACCCCTTTTCCTTTGCGATCATAGCTCTGGTACGTTTTTTCTGCTTATATGGACGGTACAAATCTTCCACTGCTACCAGTGTCTTCGCTTCTTCAATCTGCTTTGCCAGTTCCTTTGTAAGTTTACCTTGTTCTTCGATATTTTTCTTGATCGCTTCTTTGCGCTCTTCTAAATTTCTTAAATATAATAATCTCTCATGGAAATTACGAAGTGTCTCATCATCTAATGATCCTGTCATTTCTTTTCGGTATCTGGCAATGAATGGAATCGTGTTACCTTCATCGATCAGTTTGATCGTTGTCTCTACCTGTCCTCGTCTGATTCCTAGTTCTTCTTGTAAAATCTTAATAATATCCATATCTTCACCTTATAAATCTACTTCGATCGTCTGTCCTTTTGGTACGAACTGGCGATATTTAACTCCTGCCATATCAAACATCTTTTTTGATGCCTTTGTCGTATCACTGCCTGCATATTTATCCTGCATATAGATAACTTCTTTCATACCGCTTTGAATGATAGCTTTTGCACATTCATTGCACGGAAATAATGTTACATAAACACGCGCTCCGTCAAGTGAGCCTCCACCATAGTTCAAAATGGCATTTAATTCTGCGTGACATACATAAAAATATTTGGTATGAAGAGAATCTCCTTCTCTCTCCCAAGGCATATCATCATCGTTGCATCCTATTGGCATTCCGTTATAACCAACTGACAAAATCTTATTATGATCATTTACAAGGCAAGCCCCTACTTGTGTATGATCATCTTTACTTCTCTGGGCAGATAGAATGGCAATCCCCATAAAATACTGATCCCAGGAGATATAATCTTTACGTTTCATTGTACATATTCCTTTCTGAATCTTTGTAGATATATTTTGTCATGTTTCTACGATATCGTCAACTTTTGATTTGAATGACGGAAATTATTGGTGGAATATTATAAAAAGAGATCATGTGTCTGCAACCCACTTGCGTTCGGACTCCCACGTAGCTGTACTAAGCTCCTGAATGGTCATTCGACCATCCACTCGCTAAGTGCAGACGTG
>OLPB01001474.1_pt1 | contig 10388 bp, 8 predicted proteins | sample 1672001 | NCBI WGS metagenome assembly OLPB01 (sample SAMEA3136635, study PRJEB25190) | human gut metagenome | biome: human gut; feature: human-associated habitat; material: faeces | place: Austria | collected 2013 | reverse complement strand
GCCACTCGTTGAAGAGCTTGGCCGAGATCTTTTTGATCGAGCAGGACCTTTCCCGAATGAGGGAGAAGTCCTAGCATGGCCTTGATCAGGGTTGATTTTCCTGCTCCATTAGGTCCTAATAGGATGGTAATCTTTCCACTTTCAGCAATCAGTTCAACATCATCGACTGCTTTAAAATCTCCATATTTTTTTGTCAGGTGTCGTATTTCTATCATATCATCCCTCCTCTTTCTTTTTTATTATATACACCCCCCCTCCGATATTTTTGCAAGGGGCAAGCTGATAATTTTATTATAAGCTATCATAAATCAAATGTCATTGATTATCATATAAAAAAATCCTAACTTATCGTTAGAATCTTTTTTCATTAATTCATTTTCATCTCTATGATATCTACATTTTGATAATCAATATGATCATTGATGTCATAGACAATTTGACTCAGTACATAATATCCACCATTGATATAAATTTCAAAAATATGATAATCATAATAAATTTCTAAATCATAATGTCCATTTAATGGTGGTGTTTTATTCACATTACAAACTTTATCATGTTGAATGGAAACTTCCATTCTATCACAACATAAGCAATCATCCTGTATAAAAAGCTTCATGCCACCTAAACAAATTTGACTATTTGAGTATAATTTGACATGCATATAAAATGGTTCTTTCAAACTGACACTATCTACTTGACAATGGAAGTATTGTTGAACATGTGGATGTACTGACTGATAAACATGATCATTTTTATATTCAAAAACCCTTGGCAATATATATAATCCTGTCCATGATTCATTTTCAACTGGTTCTCGCATACGCATCCAAGCTAGCATTGTGCGCTGACCATTCTCATCTAGAAAAGTTTGAGGCGCATAAAAATCCAACCCATAATCTAAATACATGAAATCTCCTTGTTGAGTTATTGTCATTGTATCTTCATCAAAGCTTACAGGCATAATAACAGCAACACTATCTGGCTGTGAATCTCGAATATGTTCTGGCGAAAAAATCATAAAGTATTGTCCATTGATTTCAAACAAATCAGGGCATTCCCACATATCACCAATACGATCATCTAAAAAGCGATTCTTATATGTAAAATGAACAGCATCTTCACTTTCATATAATAAAACTTCTCCACAATAGCCTGTTTCACTTGGAACTTTACTACCTACAATTAAAGCATATTTCCCATTTTTCATTTTCCAGACTTTCGGATCTCTTGTATGTCTCACATCTCCTAAAGTTTTATCTTCTATAACATCAATAATCTTTTGTTTTCCATCCTTATTATCAAAATGAAAACCATCATCAGATATCATTAATGCCTGTGATGCAATCAAATCATCATCACTATATTGGATGTGTACATACTCAGGATTTTCTTTCGCATAGCGAATAGCCGTATAATAAAGATATAATTTTCCATCTTTTTCAATAGCAGCAAGTTTATATACACCACCAAAAACTGGTGAAGATTTAGAGACAATCATATTTTCACCTACACCAAATGAATCTATCTGAGCGCCTTGTTCCAACACTGAACGAATTAAATACTCATCCAATGAATTAGAAACTGTAATTTTACAGTCATGCAATCCTGCAACATCTAACATCATTCTGGCTTTTTTAGTTAAATAAGCAATATCTCCACTGTCTAAACGAATTCCTTTTAATCTTTTCCCCATTGGTGCTAAAACCTCTTCAGCAACGCGTATAGCGTGAGGAACACCACTTTTTAAAGTATCATAAGTATCAACAAGTAAAACACAATTATCAGGATAAATTTGAGCATAAGCTTTAAATGCTTCATATTCCGAATCAAAAGACTGTACAAATGAATGTGCCATTGTTCCTAATACAGGTATTCCAAAATCTTTTCCAGCAGATACAGTCGCACTTCCTGCCACTCCTCCAATATAAGCAGCTCTCGCCCCATAATGAGCGCCATCATATCCTTGAGCACGACGTGCTCCAAATTCCATCACAGCACGCCCTTTTGCTTCCTGTACAATACGTCTAGCCTTTGTTGCAATTAAAGATTGATGATTAATTGTCACTAATAAAAATGTTTCTATCAACTGTGCTTCAATAAGTTTAGCTTTCACTGTAATTAATGGTTCATATGGAAAAACAGGTGTCCCTTCTCTTACCGAAAAGATAGTTCCTGTAAAATGAAAATCTTTGAGATACGCAAAGAAATCTTCATCAAAGACATTTAATGATCTTAAATATTCAATATCCCCATCAGTAAAATGCATATTTTCAATTGCTTCAATTAACTGCTGTAAACCCGCAAAAATAACAAAACCACCCTGGTCAGGATTTTTACGATAAAACATATCAAAATAAACAATTTCATCTTGTTTTCCTAATTTAAAATAATTATAAGCCATTGTTAATTCATAAAAATCCATGATCAAAGTGATATTTCTTTCACAACCAACATAGTTTTTTTCCATTATTTAGCCCCCTATCATTTTCATTATCATATACTAATTTTCCTAAAAAATAAAGATTTATTCTTCAATAAACAAAAAAAGCAGTCACTTTTATTGTAACTACTTTTGATCAATATAAAATACTAAGATTCATTTTTAGCTTCTTCATAAGCCTTAGCAACGGCTTCTTTTAAAGCTTGAGAAGACTTGGTAGCTCCAGAAATGGTATCAACATCATAATGATTCTTTTTCTTCATGTTGTCAATCATTTGTTCTAAAGCTACACCTCCAATAGATGGTGTTTCATTATGCTCTTTAATCACAATATCCTGAATTTTATCATCTTTTAATGTTGTTTCAACCTCAAACTCTCCGCCATATCCCATAGCAGTTGTTGTATAAGTCCCATCTTTATATTGCGATTTTTCTTCTACTTGTTTTTCTTGAGCACATCCACATAATATCATAGCTACAAATAGGATGATCATTTTCTTCATTTTTCAAACCTCCTATTTATAGTTTTTGCTCAAATGAAAATCTTATGCATTTTTTTAAAAATATAAATCATAAGTTTCTCTTTGGAATGGTTGTGGCATTGGTGGAACCTTTTGATAAACAATTGGCACCAAGAGTTCCTGTTGAGGATGAATCAACAAATCATCATTAAGCTGATTCATAACCTGAATCCATGCCACTTCACTATTTAATGTTTTCGCAATACGATAAACATTATCACCTTTGTGTACCGTATATAAAACAATTTCTCCAACACGAGGATTTATGACTCTTTCATCATCATACATATATGGATTATACATGATTATCACTCCCAAAATAAACTATGCTTTTTTGAAAAAGATATCTAGGCAAAATCCATCATTTCATCATTATTTTGTCGCAAGTTTATTTAAAGCATCCTTCGCTGCCTGCTGTTCAGCTCTTTTTTTGCTTGTTCCTTTCCCAACACCTAGACACATATCATCCATCATGACAGCTACTTTAAATTCTGGAGCATTAGACGGACCAGATGTTTCTAACAATTCATATGTGACAGTACGACGCTGATCAGCTTGAATTAATTCCTGCAAAGTTGTTTTATAATCAGTAATATCATCATAATCTAAATCGTTGATATGTTTGAATATAGTTTGTTGCAATATTTTTAAAACTTCATCGTGACCACAATCTAAATATAATGCACCTATAAATGATTCAAAAATATTGGCAAGAACACTTTCACGTTCTCTACCACCACTTTTCTCCTCACCAACACCTAAATATAGTAATTCTCCTAAACCTAATTCTCTAGAGAAACGTGCTAATGACTCTTCACGTACGAGTTTACTACGTAAAGTTGTCAATGTTCCTTCTGGAACATCAGGAAAAAGATTAAATAAAAACTCTGAAACATAAAGCTGTAAAACAGCATCTCCCATAAATTCTAAACGTTCATAGTCTTTTTTTACATAATGCGATTCATTAGCATATGAAGCATGTGTAAATGCTTCTTTATAAATGGTAATGTTATGAAATGGTATATTTTCTTTCTGTAAAAAATCTAATATTTTCATTTTTGACTTAATCCTTCCTTCATTTGACTTACAACATCCATTTTCACCATCTGATAAGCTAAATCCATAGCATTACAAAATGCTTTAGCATCACTGGCTCCATGTGCCTTTACAACTGCTTTTTCAAATCCCATCATTAAAGCACCACCAACAGATTTGTAATCAAATTTTTCTTTCAAACTATAAAGTGAAGATTTGGCTAATAATGCTCCTATTTTTCCTTTTAGTGAAGACATCATGCTTTCTTTGATCATTTTCATTAATGTTGAAGCAACCCCTTCACAAGTTTTTAAAGCAATATTACCACTAAAACCATCAGTGACTACAACATCATAATCACCACTTAAAATATCTCGACCCTCAACATTTCCTACAAAGTGCAAACGGTCACTTGCCTGTAAGAGCTGATATGCCTGCTGATGCGCTTCATCACCTTTTTTAGATTCAGTTCCAATATTTAATAAAGCAACTTTAGGTTCTTGGATTCCCCTTATATTTTTAGCATAAATATTCCCCATAATCGCAAAATCATACAATTGTTCAGCTGTATTTTCAGCATTAGCTCCTACATCAAGCATAGCCATACCTTTGCCATTATATGTAGGCATCATAACCATCAGACAAGACTTTTCAACACCCTCAATACGTTTTAAAAAGAGCATAGCACTTGTATAAAAGGCACCAGTTGAACCGCATGATACCACACCATCAACAACCCCTTCTCGTGCCATCATGACAGCTTTTACCATACTTGATTCTTTTTTACGACGCACAGACATAATGCCATCATCCATTTTCACAACATCTCTGGCATCTACAATATGAATATTTTCATATTTTGTTAATGTTTCTAATTCTTCTTTTTTTCCAGTGACATAAAGTTCTACATCATGATGATTTTTCATAAACATTTCACAAGCTTCTACAACGATAGAACTTCCTAAATCACCACTCATAGCATCTATTGATAACTTATACATAATTCTTTCACTCCTCGTTTGTATAGTATAACATATTTAATCAACATATTCATTATTCACCTGTAATTTCTCTTGAATCTTACATACAATTCCCTGATATTCATGATTTTGTATATAATCATGTATAATTTCATCGGCATCTTTTCTTGCGATTGATAAAATAGGAAAATCTTTCATTATATCAGCAACTAAAAAAGTTGGTAAACCACTTTGTCGTTGGCCTAAAACTTCCCCAGGTCCTCTAAGTTTTAAATCATATAATGATATTTCAAATCCATCATGACTCTTTTCTAAATATTTCAATCGCTCAATGGCTTCCTTTGACGATGATGAACTCATTAAATAACAATAAGCCTGCTCCTGTCCTCGCCCAATACGTCCACGCAATTGATGTAATTGACTCATTCCAAATCGCTCTGCATTATAAATAACCATCATATTTGCATTCTTAACATCTACTCCTACTTCTACAACTGTCGTAGATACCAAAATCTGAATTGTGTTATTCAAAAAGCCATTCATCACTTTTTCTTTTTCGTCTTCTTTCATCTGTCCATGTAATAATCCAACATTGTATTGAGTTTGAAAATACTTTTGCATAGCCTTAGCAATCTGTGAGGCACTCTTTGCTTCTAAATTTTCACTATCCTCCACTAACGGACATATCACATAGCATTGTCCTCCTTGAGCCAAATATGATTTTAAATGTTTTAATATCGGCTTCATCGAAGACGAGTGAATATATTGTGTTTTCACTGGCAAGCGCCCTTGAGGCATTGTTTTGATTGTCGATACATCCATATCACCATACATAGAAATAGCTAGCGTACGTGGTATAGGTGTTGCACTCATAATTAAAAAATCAACCTGCTGACCTTTATTTTTTAAAGCCTTACGTTGCATGACACCAAAACGATGCTGTTCATCAGTAATCACAAATCCTAAATTATGGTAAACAACTTTTTTTTGAAATAAAGCATGTGTCCCAACCACAATATCTGCCTCTCCACTTTGGATAGCCTGATAAACACGTTCTTTTTCTTTCAATGACAATGAACCTGTTAATAACTCTATATGGACATCTGTATTTTCAAAGAAACGGCTTAATGTCTGATAATGCTGAGTCGCTAAAATTTCTGTTGGTGCCATTAAAGCTCCTTGATAACCAGCTAAGTAATTGGCATATAAAGCTACAGAGCTGACAACCGTTTTCCCACTACCAACATCTCCCTGTAAAAAGCGATACATCATCTGTGGACTTTTTAAATCTTCTACAATCTCTTTAATAGCTGTCTGCTGATCTTTGGTAAGAGCAAAAGGCAATGATAATATCAATGATTGTAATTGTGTTACATCAAAATCTTTCGCAATCCCCATTTCTTGAGTACGTTGTTGCTTCATCAATTGCATTGTTAATTGAAATTTTAAAAATTCTTCATATTTTAAATATTTCAACGCTTCTTGAACATCTTTTTTATTTTCTGGAAAATGAATACAATACAAAGCACTTTCCTTTCGAATCAGATGATGTTGAATGCGGTATTTTTCAGGAATAAAATCATCAAATTCATGATTTAATAAAGACAATGCTTTTTTGACATATTGTCTAAAAGATTTTTGCGTTATTCCTTCTTTTAAAGAATAAACTGGATAAATACCAGATATGTCTTGTAATGGCTTGATTTTAATATCAGATGCCGTAATACGATGATTGACGCATTTACCAATGATTGTTATGGTTGTTCCTAGCTTTAAATGTTGCCTTAAAAAATGACGATTAAAAATAGACACCTGAAAATGTTGTAAATACTTATCTTCGACTTCAAAACTCATTCTAGACATTTTACCCTTAAAAAAAATCTTGACTGGTGAAATGACAGTCGCTTCAATAATCAGATGTTCATCCTCATCAGTGGGATATTTTTCTTCAATCACTTCATAACGATAAGGATACTGATAAATCAAGTCTTCCAAAGTTGTTATATTCATTGAAGCTAAAATTTCTAAACGTCGAGATGTCGTTTTTAATAATTTTATATCTGTCATATTCTCACCACCTGTCGTTTATTGTACCATAAATTCAAAAAAAAGATACTCATTTAGAATATCTTTCATTTGATTAAATAAAAATCAATAACAATGTAATCATACAAACAATAGAGATAATGATACTTAAAGAATTTGCTGTTGCAGGCATATCACCACTATAGCCAATTTTTTGACTAAACACAGCTGAAACTGTTGATAAAGGGGCACAAAGAGCCATAGTTAATATTTCTTTAGCTAATAATGGCAATGGTAATACAATGAAAATGATACCTGATAAAATCAAAGTGCCAACAATTCTTAACACTATAATTTTGACAACATGATATGCTTCACTATGTGAGACTTTGATTTCAAGCATTAAACCAATCATCATCATGGCTAAAAAGCTATTTCCTGCGCCAATAGTCGTTGCCATAGAAAGAATATATGATGGAAATTCAATTTGAAATATTGCCATTATAAAAATCAATAGACATCAAATGGAATAGAAGAAAAAAGTTTTTTTAAAACATCCTTTAAATGAAAATCACTTTGACCACTGGCAACATGATCGGCTAAAGCATACGTAATCCCTAATCCCATTAATGCATTTCCAATATCAAAAGAACATAAATAAACGACTCCCATACCAGGAAAAAAAGATTGAACAAATGGCAATACAAAATTTCCAATATTATACCCTGATACATTAATCATATATGTTCCTTTGATAACAGGACGTTCTTTATAAGCAAATCCATAACCAACGAGAATCATAATAACATTAGATAAAATACCTACAGCTATCAATATAAGAATTGTCATATCTAATGTAATTCCATTGGCACTTGTTAATAAAGCACATGGCAATGTCACATTCATAATAATGGTTGCTAAAATATTTGCATCACTCTTTTTTAAAACTTTCACTTTTTTTAAAAAGTATGCAATCACAATAATCAAAATAAAAGTTAATGATGTTATCAAAACGTCAAACATTTTTCCCCTTCTTTCTTCATGCATTATAGCACTTTTATTATAAAAAAGATAAAACAAGCAAAAAATGAAAATTTTTTGTAAAATATATAATGTTTGATATAATGGGTGTGAAACGATAAGGAGGATATATATGATTAAGGCAATCTTTTTTGATATAGATGGAACATTAGCCAGTTTCAAAACTCATCAAATCCCTGATTCAACTTTTTATACTTTAAATAAACTCAAAGATAATGGAATCAAACTCTTTATTGCGACTGGAAGAGGAAAAGATGGTTTAGATATTTTACAAGGTTTCCCCTTTGATGGCTATATTACATTAAATGGGCAATATTGTTTTACAAATGATGAACTGATTTATGAAAACACAATTGATTCTCAGGATATTCAGGCTTTATTAGAATATTTAAAAGAAAAACCATTTCCTTGTGGTTTTACTGAAGAACATACCAAATATTTTAATATGCGTAATCATCTTGTTGATGAAATCCATGCAATCACACATAACGATGATCATCCTGCTCGTGATTGCAGTCAGGTTATCCATAAAAAGATATATCAATGTATGTGCTTTGTTGATGAAAATGAGGAAAAGGAATTATTAAAAGTCATGCCCCATTGTCATGCTTCAAGATGGTATCCCACTTTCTGTGATATTTCACCGATAGGTGGTTCTAAACAACATGGAATTGATGAATTCTTAAAACATTATCATATTGATTTATCCCAAACTATGGCTTTTGGCGATGGTGGAAATGATATTCCTATGTTAAAGCATGTTGCTATAAGTGTTGCAATGGGAAATGCCAATAATGAAGTCAAGGCTATTGCTGATTATAACGGATGATGTTGATCATGATGGTATTTTGAATGCCTGTATTCATTTTCAATTATGCCAAAAACAAGAATAAGACATGAGCTTATTCTTGTTTTTATATTATCCTAATCTCTTTTCAATTTCACGAATGACAATTTTCATTGCTTTAATACGTGCATATTTTTTATCTACTGATTCTAATACATACCATGGTGCAAACACTGTATTTGTTTTTTGAAGCATTTCTTCAATAGCATTTTCATATAAATCCCATTTTTCACGATTACGCCAATCTTCTTCGGTAATTTTCCATTGTTTTTCAGGTGTATTTTGACGCTCAGTAAAACGTTCTAATTGTGTCTGGTTATCAATCTGTACCCAGAATTTAATAACGATAGCACCCCAGTCATAAAGTTCTTTTTCAAATTCATTCATTTCATTATAAGCACGTTGCCAGTCATTTTCACTACAAAATCCTTCTAATCTTTCAACCATAACACGGCCATACCATGTTCTATCAAAAATGGCAATATGTCCGTCCTTTGGTAAACGTTTATAAAAACGCCATAAATAATGTCTATTCAATTCACTTTTATCAGGAGCTGCTATAGGATAAACTGTATATCCACGAGGATCCAATCCAGAAGTGACTCTCTTGATATTTCCACCTTTACCAGCTGCATCCCAACCCTCATAGGCAATAATCACAGGTATTTTTTGACGATAAAGTTTATTATGCAACTTCATTAATTTTTTACGACATTTTTTTAATTCTCTACGATATGTTTCTTCACTAATGTTAACACTCAAATCATAATCTTCTAAGTGAATTTTCTCTCTCATCTCAAAAACATTGTCAATCAGTGGTGCATCCTGTTTTTCATGTTCTAGACGTTCTTGAATACAGCTCATTAATGTTTCAAGCACCTGTAATTGAGCTAATTTTTTATTTGTTGCATCAATAATATACCAAGGAGCATATGGGTCATTTGTCGCATTCATATATTCATCATATAAACTTAAGTATTCATCATAATGTTTATTTTGCCATAAATCCTCATCACTGACACGCCATTTTGTATTCTTGTTTTTCAACAACTTATGTGTACGTGTTGCCTGTTCCAATTGAGAAATATGGAAAAAGAATTTAATCACTATATAACCATTATCTACTAAAGTTCTTTCAAACTTCTGTATACTTTTAATTCTTTGGTAATATTGTTTTTTTGAAATTTGTTTATGCATATACTCTCTTGTGACATCATTCATCCAACCATGGTCATAAAATGTGGCCATTCCATTTTCTGGAATGCGTAAAAAATAACGATATAAGAAAGGTTTTCTTTGTTCATCTTCACTTATCTTATTCATTGTTTCAACATTATAAAAACGGGGATCCATATTTTGAATCACTTTGCCAAGCGTTGTCCCAATTCCAGATGCTCCCCATCCTTCAAATAAAACTACAACAGGTAATTTCTTTTCTTTTAATAACATCTGTTTCTTAGACAACTCAAGTTTTGCATTTTCTAAACATTCTTCAA
>OLPB01001472.1_pt1 | contig 10393 bp, 9 predicted proteins | sample 1672001 | NCBI WGS metagenome assembly OLPB01 (sample SAMEA3136635, study PRJEB25190) | human gut metagenome | biome: human gut; feature: human-associated habitat; material: faeces | place: Austria | collected 2013 | reverse complement strand
GCCGGCTTCTGTACTGACATATGAGCCTCAGTGGAATTCTGACGTAAACTCTGTTTACGAAAATATTGTTTCCGGAGAGGTTTATCCGCCTGAAATGCTGGATGAAGAGCTTCCTGAGGGTCAGAAGGATGTAGAGGACGTGTTTAAGCTTCTTGACTGGGAGAAGAATGTGGATCCTCATTACAGAAAGCATTATTTCCGCAGACCGGTTGTGGAACAGAGACAGAGCAGTATGTTCAGAAGTGGATAACCTATGCGAATCCATACATTGCAGCAAAGGAGCTGACTGTTAATCCGGGACAGACAGTTACTATCAGCGACGGAGCGGCATATGGATGTATTTTTGTTCAGGGACATGGAAAATTTGGTGTTTATGATGCAGAAGCGCCTACACTTCTTCACTTCGGACAGCAGAGTACAGATGAATTTTTTGTTTCTGAGCAGGCTGCAGTGAAAGGTGTTACTGTTACCAATACCAGTCAGGTAGAACCTCTTGTTGTATTAAAGCATTTTGGACCGAATTGTCCTGGTGTGCCTCAGGAAGTACCGGAAAAATAAGACCTAAGTAAAAACTGTTATATACAGTGTTGTTTCAGAGACAGCCCGGAATGCCAGGAAAAGTAAGTATTCCGGGCTGTGCTTATAGCAGGAGGAAAAATATGAAGTATTTAGTAGGAATTGATAACGGAGGAACCTTTTCAAAGGCAGCCATTTTTGATGAAGAGGGAAACCAGATATCAGTTGCCAGTGTTCCCACAGAAACTCTGACACCAAAGCCGGGATACACAGAAAAGGATCTGAATGAACTGTGGAGGGTTAATGCGCAGGCGGTTCGTCAGGCAGTAGAAAAAAGTGGAATTGATCCTTCGGATATTGCAGGTGTTTCTTTTTCCGGCGCAGGAAAAGGGCTTTATATGGTCGGCTATGATGGAAAACCGTCTTACAACGGTATCATGTCCACGGATACAAGGGCATGGAAACAGGTGGAACAATGGTATCGGGATGGAGTTAATAAAAAAGTTTACGAAAAAACATTTCAGGAAATTCTTGCAGTTCAGCCTGTAAGTCTTCTGGCCTGGTTCAGAGATAATCAGCCTGAGGTTCTGGAGCGTACGAAATATATTTTTGCAGTAAAGGATTATATCCGGTATATGCTGACCGGGGAAGCCTACAGTGAATATACAGATTGTTCAGGCGGAAATCTTGTAAATATGATGACAAAACAGCATGACAGAGAACTGATGACGCTGTACGGGCTTGAGGATTGCTATGACAAGCTTCCGCCTCTGAAATACTCGGCAGAGATCTGCGGACATGTGACCAGAGAAGCCAGTGAAAAAACATTGCTACCGGAAGGAATGCCAGTTGCAGCTGGAATGTTTGACGTAAATGCCTGCGGTATTGCATCAGGACTTTCAGATGAAGATCAGATGTGTATGATTGCAGGAACATGGAGTATTAATGAATTTATTGGAAAAAAACCTGTGACAAATGGAACGGTTGATTTAAATTCCATGTTCTGTATGCCGGGATATTTTCTGATTGAGGAAAGCAGTCCTACGTCAGCTGGAAATATGGAGTGGTTTATCCGTAACCTGATGAATTATGAAAAGGAAGAGGCAAAAGAAGAGGGCAGTTCCATTTATGATCTTACAAATGAGTGGGTGGCCTCTATAGAGCCTCAGGATAATAATGTGATTTTTCTTCCATTTCTTAACGGGTCAAATGAAGATGCACTTGCAAAAGGTACCTTTGTAGGTCTGACTGCTTATCACAACAAAAAGCATATGCTTCGGGCAGTTTATGAAGGAATCGTATTTTCCCATGTGACCCATGTGAAAAAGCTTCTGAGAAACAGAGAAATTCCGAAGAGTATACGGCTTTCCGGAGGAGCTGCCAATTCAGATGTATGGGTGCAGATTTTTGCAGATGCACTTCAGATTCCCATTGACGTTGTGGGAGATAAGGAGCTGGGCGCTCAGGGAGCAGCTATGGCGGCAGGAATCGCAGCCGGTATATATAAGGATTATCAGGAGGCAGTGAGCCGTACAGTAAAAATAACAAAAACTATATATCCAAGACCAGAATATAAAGAAATCTATGAGAAAAAATATGCCGCATACAGGGCTGTAATAGATGGTCTTTCAGGAGCATGGGAATATTTCAAGAATTGATCAGGAGGTAACGAATATGATGAAAATGGCAATTATGGGGGCCGGAGCTATAGCAAATAAAATGGCTGCAACAATTACAAAAATGGAGAAAGTAGAAGCATATGCTATTGCGGCCAGAGATAAGGAAAGAGCAGAGATCTTTGCCGGTCAGTATGGATTTGCCCGGGCATATGGATCTTATGAGGAAATGCTTGAGGATCCTCAGGTAGATCTTGTTTATATTGCAACACCCCATTCTCATCATTATAAATGTGTAAAAATGTGTCTGGAAGCAGGCAAAAATGTACTTTGTGAAAAATCCTTTACCGTAAATGCAGAACAGGCAAGGGAGTTATTTTCTGTTGCCCATGAGAAAAAGCTTTTTCTCACGGAGGCTATCTGGACAAGATATATGCCGTCAAGAAAAATGATTAATGACATTATCAATAGCGGTGTGATTGGAGAAGTAACGTCTCTTTCTGCTAATCTGGGTTATGAACTCAGTCAGGTAAAAAGGATCTGGGATCCGAAGCTGGCAGGTGGGGCTCTTCTTGATGTAGGAGTTTATCTTGTAAATTTTGCCAGAATGGTATTTGGAGAGCGGGATGCAGAAATTCATACATCGGCTGTTTTTAAAAACGGTGTAGATATGATTGACAATATAGATATGATTTTCCCAGACGGAAAGACAGCGTCTATGCAGTGTAATGTCCACGGTGTTCTTAATCGTGCAGGTGCGATTTTTGGAACAAAAGGATACATAGAGATTACAAACATCAATAATCCGGAAAAAATAACAGTATTTAATGACCGGTATAAGGAAATCGCTTCCTATTTTCCTCCCGAACAGATTACCGGGTATGAGTATGAGGTGGAGGCATGTGTACGTGCCCTTGAAAATGGGGCGCTGGAATGTGAAGAAATGCCCCATGAAGAAACGGTTCGCGTAATGGAGATCATGGATGGAATCAGAAAGGAATGGGGATATGAGATCCCTGTACAGGAATAAGGGGGCATATATATGAAAGCATATACATTAGGATTATATGAAAAAGCCATGCCCAAAACTCTTACCTGGAAAGAAAAGCTGGAAGCTGCTAGAGCGGCAGGATATGACTTTGTGGAGATTAGTATTGATGAAACTGATGAAAAGCTTGCGAGACTTGATTGGAGGAGAGAAGAAAGACGGGAGCTGGTTGATCTGATGTATCAGATTGGCATTCCTGTTCGTACTATGTGCCTCAGCGGTCATAGAAAATATCCTATTGGAAGCAATGTTCCAGAAATCTGTGCCAGGGGTATGGAAATTATGGAAAAGGCCATTCAGCTTGCTGATGATCTGGGAATTCGTGTTATTCAGCTTGCAGGCTATGATGTTTATTATGAAGAGTCTACTCCGGAAACTGTAAAGCGATTTGGGGAAAATCTGAAAAAGTGTGAGCAGATGGCGGCCAGATCAGGGATTGTTCTTGGTTTTGAGACCATGGAAACGGAATTTATGAATACTGTAGAAAAAGCCATGAAGTATGTACAGATGATTGATTCTCCATATTTGGGCGTTTATCCGGATATGGGAAATATTACAAATGCAGCAAAAAAATACGGAACGGATGTTCTGAAAGACATCCGTACAGGAACGGGACATCTGGATGCGGTTCATTTGAAAGAGACAGTTCCGGGAGTTTTTCGTGAAGTGCCTTTTGGGACAGGTCATGTAGATTTTCCGGCAGTGATTCGCGAAACCTGGAAAGCAGGAGTTAGGAGATATGTGACAGAATTCTGGTATACCGGAAATCCCGGCTGGAAAGAGGATCTGGATTTTGCAGTAGGAATGATGCGTCCCATTCTTGACGCTCAGATAGCTTGATATTATCTGTTTTTTCAGAAATATATTGGATTGTTGCAGCAAAAAGTATATACTGTAATCAGGTGTTTTTTAGGTGTAAAACTTAAACAGGAGGAGAAAATAATGCTGGAAAAATTAAAAGAGGAAGTTTATAAGGCAAATATGGATCTGCCAAAATATGGGCTCGTAACATTTACCTGGGGAAATGTCAGTGGAATTGACAGAGAAAAGGGATTATTTGTAATTAAGCCAAGTGGTGTGGATTATGACAAACTGACACCGGAAGATATGGTAGTGGTTGATCTTCAGGGAAATAAGGTGGAAGGAAAGTATAATCCATCTTCTGATACAGCTACGCATGTAGTTCTTTATAATGCATTTCCCAATATCGGTGGAATCGTACATACACATTCCTCCTGGGCTACAAGCTGGGCTCAGGCCGGAAGAGGAATTCCCTGCTATGGAACCACTCATGCAGATTATATTTATGGAGAGGTTCCATGTGTGCGTAATCTTACAAAAGAGGAAATTGAGGAGGCCTATGAGAAAAATACAGGCATTTTGATTGCCGACTACTTTAAGGACAAGGACTACGAGGCTGTACCGGCAGTTCTCTGTAAAAATCATGGTCCTTTTACCTGGGGTAAGGATGCTCATGAGGCAGTACACAATGCAGTAGTTCTGGAGGAAGTTGCAAAAATGGCAAGCCGCTGCGAGCTTATTAACCCACAGGTAAAACCTGCGCCTCAGGAACTTCAGGACAAACATTATTACAGAAAACACGGCGCAAACGCATATTACGGACAGAGTGACAAATAAAATTTTTGTGCAGGAGGATGTATAAAAAGAAAAAATAGATTATTTTGGCAGTAGTATGCCGGAGGTTAAAAAACAGGCTTCTCAGTTTGGAAGTCTGTTTTTTATAACCAAATAAGCGAAATAGGTTTTACCCGGCTTTATTTGTCTGGAAGTGTATATGGAAAGTTGGGAGCTTCCGGACACTGTAGAAAATCTTTCAGACAGTTAATGATAAATTCGTGGTCGGCAATATGGTATAAATTAGAAGCAATGATAGTTCCAATCACCACGCTGTTTCCCTTGATACGAATGGGAAAGCCTCCCCCGCACAAAGCATAATCTGTTGCTGAAAGTCCATGATTTTCCAGAGTATCATAATCCTGCTCAAAGGTCAGTGCAGACAAAAGTGAACTGCGTTCCATCATGGATACCGTATTGAACTTACGCTCCATCCATTTCTGGTTAAGAAGATTGGTTCCGTCTGGACAGTACTGAAATGCTATGCATCCATTATTCATGCGTATGGATATGGCGATCGTGATGTTTTGATTTTGAGCACAGGAAACCATAAATGTTCCAAATTCATAGGCAGTGCTGTGATTAAAATGCGGAAACTGAAGAAGGTCTTCCTGCTTTTTCAAAATTTCAATATTTTTGTCCATTACATATTCCTCCTTTTAAGTGGGACAAATCAAAGAAAAAGGTTTTTCTGAATATATTATATAGCAATTTTTCCCTGTCAGCAAGAGAAAAACTTTCTGTATGCTGAACTTTAGCATATCTTTCCGGGATATGTGTGGTAATGTCAGGAAAATTACTGAAGATCACCACATATCGGGGAGTTTGCATACATGAAGATTTACGATTATCAGGGAAAGAAAAATGTCAGCGGCGACATGATTCGTCAACTGCGAGTAAAGAACCGCATGTCCCAGAATGATCTGGCGGCAAGGGTTCAGGTAGAGGGAGTGATGCTGGAACGGGACAGCATCAGCAGAATAGAAAGCGGAACAAGATTCGTTGCGGATTATGAGTTGTTTGTATTTGCAAAAGTTCTTGGAGTGGATGTTGCATCCTTGCTGGAATTTCAGGAGAAGAAGTAGAGACTGCCGGAAACGGCAGTTTTTTCTGTTATTTAAAGATATTTTATGATACAATAACACTCATAAAGCTGCTGGTTTGTATCAGATGCGTAAGAAAGATATTCAGAAGCATATTTTGGAGGATTATAATGATAGAAATAGGAAAGAAACAGAAGCTCCTTGTAGTAAAAACCGTAGAATTTGGAGTTTATCTGGCAGAAAATAAGGAGGCGGATGCGAAAAGCCGTGTACTTCTTCCGGTAAAGCAGGTACCTCAGGGAACGAAAGAAGGCGACTGCCTGGAAGTATTTATTTATAAAGATTCACAGGACCGTCTGATTGCCACAACAAGGGAACCTGTGCTTACAGTAGGTCAGACTGCTGTTCTGAAGGTGCGCCAGGTAACAAGAATCGGCGCTTTTCTTGACTGGGGACTGGAGAAGGATCTGCTTCTCCCTTATCATGAGCAGACTGTCCGGGTAAGAGAAGGACAGGAATGTCTGGTAGCCCTTTATGTGGACAAAAGCAGCCGTCTGTGTGCAACAATGAAGGTGTACCCATATCTTGAGAAAAAATCTCCTTATAAAGAAGGAGATCAGGTAAGGGGACGTATCTATCAGGTAAGTGATAATTTTGGTGTGTTTGTGGCAGTTGACGACAGATTTTCCGCATTGATCCCTGCAAGGGAGGCTGCGGGAAAATATCGTCCGGGAACTGTTATGGATCTTCGTGTTTCTGCAGTTAAGGAAGACGGCAAGCTGAATGTGTCCGATCGCCAGAAAGCTTATATTCAGATCAATGAGGATGCGGAAAGCGTCCTTCAGATCATTGAAGAGTTTGCAGGTGTGCTGCCGTTTGACGATAAGGCATCACCGGAGGTGATAAAAAGAGAATTCGGGCTCAGCAAAAACGCTTTTAAGAGAGCGGTAGGCCATCTTCTGAAAGAAGGAAAGATTGAGATCAGAGACCGGAGGATTTATCAGACAAAGAAATAAGGAGCAGATTATGAATTTTACACATCTTCATGTTCATACAGAATACAGTCTTCTGGACGGTTCCAATAAGATCCAGGAATATGTGGCCCGTGTAAAAGAGCTGGGGATGGACAGTGCGGCTATTACGGATCATGGCGTTATGTATGGAGTGATTGATTTTTACAGGGCTGCAAAGGCAGCAGGGATCAATCCCATTCTGGGCTGCGAGGTTTATGTGGCGCCGGGGTCCCGGTTCGACAGAGAAGCAGGAAGCGGTGAGGACCGTTATTATCATCTGGTGCTTCTTGCAGAAAATAATCAGGGCTACAGCAATCTGATGAAGATTGTTTCCAAAGGCTTTGTAGAAGGCTTTTATTATAAACCCAGGGTAGATATTGAGGTTTTGGAAAAGTACCATGAGGGAATTATTGCTCTCAGCGCCTGCCTGGCAGGCGAGGTGGCCAAATATCTTACAAGAGGAATGTACGAGGATGCAAAAGCTGCCGCGCTTCGGTATCAGGATATTTTTGGAAAGGGAAATTTCTTTCTGGAAATGCAGGATCATGGGATTCCTCAGCAGCAGACTGTAAATCAGCAGCTTCTTAAAATGCACAAAGAAACAGGGATCGATCTGGTAGTGACAAATGACGTGCATTACACTCTGGCGGAGGATGCCCAGCCTCATGATGTTCTGCTGTGTCTTCAGACAGGAAAGAAGCTGGCAGATGAAAACCGTATGAGATATGAAGGAGGACAGTATTATGTGAAATCTCCTCAGGAGATGGAAATGCTGTTCCCTTATGCCACAGAGGCGCTGGAAAATACTCATAAGATTGCAGAAAGATGTCATGTGGAAATCGAATTTGGGGTGACAAAACTTCCCAAGTATGACGTGCCGGAAGGCTATACTTCCTGGGAATACCTGAACAAGCTCTGTTTTGAGGGACTTGAGGAACGCTATCAGCCTGTTACCCGGGAACTTCGGGAACGCCTTGACTATGAGCTTTCTACTATTAAAAACATGGGTTATGTGGATTATTTCCTTATTGTATGGGATTTTATCAAATATGCCCGTGACAATGACATTATGGTAGGGCCGGGGCGGGGCTCTGCGGCAGGAAGTCTTGTGGCCTATACTCTGGGAATTACCCAGCTTGACCCCATCCGTTATGACCTTCTTTTTGAGAGATTTCTGAATCCGGAACGAGTTTCCATGCCTGATATTGACGTGGACTTCTGCTTTGAGAGAAGGCAGGAGGTCATTGATTATGTTGTTCGGAAATATGGAAAAGACCGGGTGGTTCAGATTGTAACCTTTGGAACACTGGCTGCCAGAGGTGTGATCCGTGACGTTGGCAGGGTGCTTGATTTGCCTTATGCTCAGGTAGACGCCATTGCCAAAATGATTCCACAGGAATTGAATATTACAATAGACAAGGCTCTTCAGATGAATCCTGAGCTTCGCAAAGCTTATGAAGAGCAGGAGGATATCCACGGGCTGATCGATACGGCAAAACGTCTGGAGGGGCTTCCAAGGCATACGTCCATGCATGCGGCAGGTGTGGTGATCAGCCAGAAGGATGTGGATGAGTACGTACCTTTATCCAGAGCGCAGGACGGCTCTATTACCACACAGTTTACTATGACTACACTGGAAGAACTGGGACTTCTGAAAATGGATTTTCTGGGGCTTCGTACGCTGACTGTCATTCAGAATGCTGTTCATCAGATCGAGAGGACAACTGGAAAACTTCTGGATATGCAGCAGATCGATTACAATGATAAAAAGGTTCTGGATTCTCTGGGGACAGGAAGATCAGACGGTGTGTTTCAGCTGGAAAGTGCGGGAATGAAAAACTTCATGAAGGAGCTGAAGCCGCAAAGCCTTGAAGACGTGATCGCCGGTATTTCCCTTTACCGGCCGGGGCCGATGGATTTTATTCCTCAGTATATCCGGGGCAAAAACCGACCGGATACCATCAGCTATGACTGCCCCCAGCTGGAACCCATTCTGAAACCTACTTACGGTTGTATTGTGTATCAGGAGCAGGTTATGCAGATCGTCCGGAATCTGGCTGGTTACACTCTGGGACGAAGCGATCTTGTGCGCCGCGCCATGTCAAAGAAAAAGGCTTCTGTTATGGAAAAAGAACGGCAGAATTTTGTGTACGGAAATCCGGAGGAAGGAGTTCCGGGCTGTATTGCCAATGGGATTCCGGAAAACGTAGCCAATAAGATTTATGATGACATGATCGATTTTGCAAAATATGCGTTTAATAAATCTCATGCGGCAGCTTATGCTGTGGTTTCCTATCAGACTGCTTATCTGAAGTATTATTATCCGGTAGAATTTATGGCGGCGCTTATGACGTCTGTAATAGAAATGCCCAATAAGGTTTCTGAGTATATTCAGGTATGCCGCCAGATGAATATCAGGATTCTTCCTCCTGATGTAAACAGAGGTATCTATGGATTTTCCGTGGATAATGGAGCAATCCGTTATGGACTATCTGCCATCAAAAGCGTGGGACGGCCTGTGATCGAGGCTCTTGTGGAGGAACGTGAAAACAGAGGCCCGTATCTGTCGCTGAAGGATTTTATTCAGAGGCTGACAGGAGTTGTGAATAAAAGGGCTATAGAGAATTTTATCAAAGCAGGAGCAGTTGACTGTCTGGAAGGCAACCGAAGACAGAAAATGACCGTTTACGCACAGATCGTGGACAGTATTGCCCAGGACAAAAAGAATACCGTTGCCGGACAGATGAGCCTTTTTGACTTTGCGGAAGAGGATGTAAAAAAAGATTTTGAGATCCGTATGCCTGATGTGGGAGAATATGATAAGGATACCCTGCTTTCCTATGAAAAGGAGGTTCTTGGTATTTACCTCAGCGGACATCCTCTGGAGCGTTACAGCAGTATGATGGAAAAAATGATCTCTGCAAAAACAACAGATTTCCAGGCGGATGAAGAAGGCGGGATTCCCAAAATCACAGACGGTCAGAAAGTGATCGTAGGCGGAATGATCGCGGATAAAACAATCAAATATACAAAAACTAACAAGGTCATGGCGTTTTTTACCCTGGAAGATCTGGTGGGAACAGTAGAAGTTGTTGTTTTCCCCAGAGATTATGAAAAATGGCAGAAATATCTGAATGAGGATGCAAGAGTCTTTGTTCAGGGACATGTGGACGCAGGTGATGACAGGGCGTCCAAGCTGATTCTGGAAAAAGTACGTTCCTTTGACGAAATGCCAAAAGAAGTATGGATCCAGTTTAAGGACAGGGATGATTATGGAAAAAATGAGGAAGAGCTTCTGAGAAATCTGCGTTCGGTGCCGGGAAACAGCAGTGTTGTGATCTATCTGAAGGATGTCAATGCCATGAAGAGGCTTCCGGCAGGATATCACGTGCAGATCACGGATTCCTGGACAGAAGAGATGAAGGCAAAATATGGCAGCTCCAATGTTAAAGTTGTGGAAAGAGTATTGAAAAACTTCTGAAAATGTGGAAAATCCAATATTTTTGATATGCTGTGATACTA
>OLPB01001471.1_pt1 | contig 10398 bp, 10 predicted proteins | sample 1672001 | NCBI WGS metagenome assembly OLPB01 (sample SAMEA3136635, study PRJEB25190) | human gut metagenome | biome: human gut; feature: human-associated habitat; material: faeces | place: Austria | collected 2013 | reverse complement strand
ATTATTTTGCTAAAGCTCCCATTGGATCCCACGGTGCTAGGACAATTGGTTCTGCTTCATAGGCTGCTAATTCGTCTGCTGTTAGGAATTCTTTACGAACCACGATTTGATAGGTATATTCATCCATCCAAGCATCAGAAGCCACAAAGTAACCATCTGTACCGACCTTGTCTCCCCATGAATTTTCAACCTTCCATTTACGAGGCTGACCTGCTTCGTCTAAATCAACCCCTGTCAAGACCATAGCGTGTGTCATGAGACTTTCTGCATAGTCCAAGCGACCCGCCTTGTCTTGTGTCAAATGAATGTCCATGCCTGCTTCAAAATCGTAGACATCTGTTGCCAGGATTCCGGCTTTACGGTTGCTGACTTGGCCTACATCTGAACCAAACCAGACAGTTTCTCCTGCTTTCATTTGAGCAATAGCTAATTCTTTCAATCGATCCATTGGAACATTTAGGTAGCGGACTGGACGGCTACCAACCACATTGCCCAGCATATCTACGGTGTAAGATTTTCCATATGGCTTATCTGTAGTTGGGGCATTGATAATGGAGACGTAATCGTCTAATTGAAGGTCTACATATTTTTTGTAGAAGCTTTGTGGAGTTAAGCCACTTTCGCTATGGAATTGGTTGTCCTTATCGCGGTATGAAAAGTCAAATTCACGTGGAGGCAATCCTAAAGACATAGCCAAGAAGTTAAAGATTTCTTGCAACAACGCTTGTTTCTTGCTCGCAACTGCCTCACTATCTGCGCCTGAGTGAATCAAGTCACGCAAGATTTGCGCATCTTGACGCAAGAGTTTATTGAGGTAGGTGTTCAATTCCCGGCTATTACTTGAAGAAATCGATTCCGGATAAACTGATTTTGGAACCACTCCGTATTTCTCAAAGAGGGATACCACCATATCCCATTGACCACCATCTTGTTGTGGGGTTTGTAGGAGAAAAGCCACCTTACGGCTGGTCAATTCTTGGTCTGCTGTAGCAATCACTTGCTCCAAAAACCAGTTTGATTTTTCATACTTATCCCAAAAGAAAGTATGTGCTTGAGACAATTCAAAATCCTCCAATTGGAAGCTTGAAATCATCTTGTGACGGAAGGTATTTAAAGCCGCAAACATCCAACAACGTCCAGATGCTTTTTGGTTTGTCACCTTATCCTTGGTCAAATCAAGTGAAAAAACTGGTGTATTTTCTACTGCACTCTTGCGCGTTTCAAGCGATGCATGGATCCCATTGTGGGTAACAGCATTTTCAAGAGCCGCATATTTCACATTTGCTTCATAATTAGCATAGAGCTGGTCTGTAAATTCTTTCGTTAATTCTGACATAGCAATCTCCTTTTTTCGTTATTTACTATTATAATCCTTTGAGCAGAATCTTCAAGTAAAAATCACCCTATAGAGAGGGATTCTGTTTAGAATAGATGATTTTATCCCCGCAATATCCTTTGCGTTGAATGGCATGAGGGATGGTTTCTACATACTGCATTCCTGCCTTTTCCATGACTTTCCCTGAAGCAGGATTTAAACTGACATAAGTGGCTTTGATTTCTTTAAATCCGACTTCGTTCAATAAGAAATCCAAAACAGCTATGACGGCTTCTGTCATGAATCCCCGCCCCCAGAATTTCTTGCCAAGGATATAACCTAGCTCGCATGATTGACTTTCCTGGTCTTGAGAAACCACACTAATATCTCCAATTACCTGATCCAGTGATGTTTTCAAACAAAGCGCCCATTTATAAGTATCTGGTTTACGATACTGTTCGATCCATCTTTTGATCGATTCTCTGGTTCTCTCAGTAGATGCATGGGCATCCCAAGTGACATATTTCAGGGTTTCAGGATCCGAAGCCCAATTTTCAAACATCGCTGGTGCATCTTCCAAAACGAAAGGCCTCAAGTATAAATGCTCTGTCTCTATGACAAGACTTCCAAGATGATTCATAGATTGTCTCCCTTCATTTTTTCATGCAACTTGAACGTTGCAAGTTGGTTACTTTAATCTAGAAGAAAAGGACGGATGAAATCGCCCTTCTTTTTGATGCTTTTCACAATATTGTATGGTGAGACTACGAAATCGAACTCTGCGAGTTACCGATTTCTGTCTCGTTTTCCTATTTTAAGACTCGGGCTAAAAAGGTCCACTGGACCTTTTTACTCCCAAAAATGATCAAATACTGTGATTGGCAAGTGGCGTTTGTGTTGGCCTTTGTACCACCATTTTTCAATAGTGGCTTGAGCTTCTGGACTCACTTGTTTGCCTTCCAGGTAATCATCAATTTCATTATAGGTGACACCCAGTGCTACTTCATCTGCTATTCCTGGTTTTTCTTCTTCCAAATCTGCTGTTGGGATTTTCTCATAAAGAGCAGAATCGGCTCCTAAGGCCTTAAGCAATTGTTTTCCTTGGCGTTTATTCAAACGGAAAAGGGGTAAAATATCTGCACCACCATCTCCAAATTTTGTGAAGAAACCAGTAATATTTTCTGCAGCATGATCCGTCCCAATCACCGCTCCGCTACGTGCTCCAGCTAGAGCATACTGAGCAATCATGCGACTGCGAGCCTTAATATTGCCTTTGTTAAAATCAGAAACCTCTGTTCCAGTCGCTTCTACTGCTCGTACCATTTCGTCAGCAGACTCCTTGATATTCACAACCAGGCTAACATCCGGCTGGATAAAGGCCAATGCTTTTTGTGCATCTGCTTCATCTGCTTGTACCCCATAAGGAAGACGAACGGCAATAAATTGATAGGAGGCATCTCCTGTTTCTGCACGCATTTCTTCCATGGCTAATTGAGCTAATCGTCCAGCAAGAGTTGAATCTTGTCCTCCTGAGATCCCTAATACAAATGTTTTCAAGAAGGGATGTTTTTTTAGATATCTTTTTAAGAAATCAACCGAGCGGCGAATCTCTTCCTGAGGATCAATGCTAGGCTTGACACCCAATTGTTGGATAATCTCTTCTTGCAAACTCATTTTGCTTCTCCTTCTCCATTGGCCTTGTTACGCATTTCCTCGATCAGATCCATCTTATCCTGCCAAATATCTTTGGCCAAGTCAACTGGGTAATGCTGTGGATTGAGGACGCGCTTGTATTCATCCCATAATTGATCGTAATTTTTACGAGCATATTCTTGAATTTCTGATAATGTTGGCAGTTGATAAACCAATTGACCCTCTTTAAAAATATCCACTAAAAGAGGAATCGCCTCAAAGTTTCGGACTGTTTTATTAATGTAGGTATAAGTTGGATGGAACATTTTAAGTTCTGTCAGTTGTGAAACATCTACTCCATCGTAAGTGATGTAGTCCCCTTCTGACTTACCTTTTTCACGGCTGGTAATCCGCCAGACTTGCTTTTTACCTGGTGTAGAAACTTTCTCTGCATTATTGGAAAGCTTGATGGTATTGATCATCTCTCCTGCTTCGTTTTCAACAGAGACAATTTTGTATACCGCTCCAAGTGCTGGTTGATCGTAAGCTGTAATTAACTTGGTTCCTACACCCCAAACATCAATTTTTGCTTTTTGCATTTTTAAGTTGAGGATGGTATTTTCATCCAAGTCATTAGAAGCGTAGATTTTAGCATTTGTAAACCCAGCCTCATCTAATTGCTGGCGAACCTTTTTAGAAATATAGGCAATATCTCCTGAGTCAATCCGGACGCCTAGGAAATTGATCTTATCTCCCATTTCACGCGCTACCTGAATAGCAGCAGGGACCCCAATACGCAGGGTATCATAGGTATCGACGAGGAAGACACAATCTTTATGGGTTTCCGCATAAGCCCTAAAGGCCTGGTAGTCATTTCCATAAACCTGTACAAGAGAATGGGCATGAGTTCCTAAAACTGGGATTCCAAAGAGTTTTCCTGCACGAACATTACTAGTTCCATTGGCACCTCCGATGACTGCTGCACGAGTTCCCCAAATTGCAGCATCCATTTCTTGCGCACGACGGGTTCCAAATTCCATCAAAGGCTCATCTTCAATGACTGAACGAATACGAGCAGCTTTTGTGGCTATCAAGGTCTGAAAGTTGACGATATTCAAAAGGGCTGTTTCCACCAATTGACACTGAGCCAGAGGGCCCTCTACCTGAACAATTGGTTCATTCGCAAAGACTAAGTCTCCTTCTTGAGCCGAGCGTACCGTCAATTCCAACTTGAGATCACGGAGATATTCCAAGAAGGCCCCATGATAACCAAGTGACTCTAAATAGGCAATATCGCTCTCAGAAAAACTCAAGTTTTCCAAGTATTTCACAATTCTCTCTAAGCCAGCAAATACTGCGTAGCCGTTTTTAAAAGGCTGTTGACGAAAATAGACTTCAAATACGGCATGTTTATTGTGGATACCTTGATTAAAATAGACCTGCATCATATTGATTTGGTATAAATCAGTATGCAAGGTTAAACTGTCATCTGGATACATATGTATACCTCTTTTTTATAGATTTGTTCTATGAATTCCTACCATAAAATTAGTACCATTATAGCACATTTCAGTCCTATTGAATACTGAAAGGAAAGAATGAAAAAAATCTGAGACAGGAAGCTCAGATTTTTTGGATTAAAAGTTTTCTGTGATATATTTATAAACTTCTTGGCCAGCAATCGCACCGTCTCCGACTGCTGTCGTCACTTGACGCAAATCTTTTTGACGAACATCGCCAACCGCAAAAATACCTGGGACTGTGGTTCTCATATGATCATCCGTGACCACCCAGCCATTTTCATCTAAAATACCAAGTTCTGTCGCAAAATCACTGACAGGATCTAAACCGACATAGATAAAGACACCACCAAAGGCCTGCTCTCTAACCTCTCCTGTCTTCACATCTTTTAAAAGGACAGACGTTACTTTTGGTTCCCCCTTAATTTCTTCAACAACCGTATTCCAAGCAAAGTGAATTTTATCATTGGCAAAGGCACGGTCTTGAAGAACTTTTTGGGCACGCAACTGATCACGACGATGGGCAATGGTCACTGTTTTTGCAAACTGAGTCAAAAAGACAGCTTCTTCTACCGCAGAATCGCCACCACCAACGACCAAGAGATCCTCGTCTCTAAAGAAAGCACCATCACAAACAGCACAGTAGGAAACCCCTCTACTATTCAGCTCCTCTTCACCAGGGACATTCAATGAACGGTGGTTAGACCCTGTTGCAATCACCACGGTTTTAGCTTCAAATTCCCCATCATCTGTGACAATCTTTTTGGTTGCTCCGTGGTCTTCGATGCGCTCTACCTGTCCAAACAAATGTTCCACACCAAGATTCTCTAAAGGCTCAAACATTTTTTCAGCCAAGTCTGGGCCACTAATATTCGCATAGCCAGGATAGTTTTCAATGTCAGACGTATTGTTCATTTGACCGCCTGGAATTCCTCTCTCAATCAATGCGACCTTTAAATTGCTTCGTGCTGCATAAAGGGCAGCAGTCATCCCTGCAGGACCTGCTCCAATAATCACTGTATCAAACATACTCAACCTCTTTCTGTTTTGTTGTAACCATTATAATTCTAACACGGTCTTTTTGCAATTATCGTGCTTGAAAGATAAACAAAATCCCTATGACCGCAAAGGTTAAAATAGGAATCGTCATGATATCAATTAAGAGGATATCATACAAATGGGCTTGTCGTTGCTTGGCTGTTTTATCTTTCTTCTTAAGGGCACGGTAGCCAATCCAAATACAAGAAGCGATCCCAACTAAAATCGTTGTCGTCACTAAACTTTGTAAATATAAGGACAATAATTTATTTAACATCACGACTCCAAATATTTTTACATTTTCAGAAAACAAACCCAGCTAGCATCGCCAGCTGAGTCTTACCTCTCCTCTATTATATCAAACATAGGTCCGTTTGTAACTAGCAAAGAATTCTTTTGTCCGTTCTTCTTTTGGATGTTGCATGATTTCCTCTGGTGTTCCAGATTCAATAATCCGTCCTTTATCCAAAAATAGGACCTTATCTGCTACTTGCGCTACAAAAGACATATCATGGCTGACCAGTACCATGGTTTGTCCTGATTTTGCCGCATTGGCAATGGATTTTTCAACTTCTCCAACCAATTCTGGATCCAAGGCTGAAGTCGGTTCATCCAGCAAAAGAACCTCTGGTTTCATGGCCAAGGCACGGGCCAAAGCCACCCGTTGTTTTTGTCCACCTGAGAGGTGACGAGGATAGTGATTTTCACGATCCGATAAACCGACTTTTGCCAGTTCTTCTCGAGCAATTTTCGTTGCTTCTTGATCGGATAGGCCCTTCACAACAATGAGCCCTTCTTTCACATTTTCAAGGGCTGTTTTTCTACCAAACAAATTAAACTGTTGGAACACCATGGCCAATTTTCTTCTTAAGGTTAAGATTTGATCTTGAGTAATGTGCTCAAAATCAACTTCGAAATCATCAATCTTAATTCTACCACTATCTGGTGCTTCCAAATAGTTTAAACTGCGTAAGAAGGTTGATTTACCAGCTCCCGAAGACCCGATTAGGGCCACGACTTCCCCTTTTTGAATTTCCAAACTTAGATTATTTAAAACCTTTTGACCTGAAAATGTCTTTGATAATTCTGAAATATAAATCATTAGATCCGGACCTCCTGATCTGGTAAATCAATTGCTACGGGAGTCTCAATATCCAGTCGACGTTCAATGTGACGGCCTAGTATTTCAATGAGAATGTTCACAATCCAGTAAACAATCGATACCGTGATAAAGCGTTCAAAGTACTTCAAATCGCTCCCCCCAATAATCCGTGCTTGAGCAAAAATTTCAACCACACTGGCACTAAAGGCGAGCGAGGTCCCCTTGGTCAAGCCAATGAGAGAGTTGATTAAGGTAGGAGTTGCAACGACTGCTGCATTGGGAATAATAATCCGGCGATAAACTTGACGATTGGTCATCCCAAGACTACGCGCTGCCTCAATTTCACCAGGATCCACTGATAAAATGGCTGCCCGGATGGTCTCACTCGCATAAGCCGCCTCATTAAAGGCAAGAGCCACAATTGCAAATAACTCAGCTGGAATAGCATTAATATTAAAAGCTGTTCCATAAGACTGATTGATCGCTTTTAAAATAAGAGGAATCCCATAATAGGTCAACATCAACTGAACCAACAAAGGAGTCCCCCGTAAAAAACTGACAAAAACAGCTTGAATCGGGTAAAGAATTCGTACACGATTAATTTTGACCAGAGCAAAAATCATGGCAAAAATAATCCCAAAAAATGCGCCTCCTAGGGCTAATAAAATCGTCACAGGCAATTTCCCTATGACAGCCGGAAATGCATCCAATACGGCTCTCAAACTAAACAGCTTGCTATCTGGAACGTGTTTTAAAAAGTCAGCATACCAGTTGGCAGCTAAAAGATTAGTTGTAAACATTTTTGTTACTTCCTTTCTCGAACATAAACATTCTATCACATTCACTATCGGAATTCCAAAAATTGCTACAGAAATAGAAAAATGATAGACTACTCAAATTTAGTCTATCATAATTTTAGACAAGTTCCTAATAGATTTTCTTTATGGAGTTCATAAAGAAAATCTATGTTTTCTTCTGAACATGTGAAAGAAGGGGTTAGAAAGTTTGACGTTTGTCCTTTCGTTCCGCCCGACCACGCGCACGGTTTTCAGCTCGCTTAGCTTTTCTCCTCTTTTCATCAACTGCCCATTTGATTTTTTTCTTGTAGCCTGGTTTGATTTTTTTCTTTTTCTTTTTCACCAGACCAATCATCTCGATGTCAAGTTTCTCTTGCTTTTTCTCACGATTCGCCCGTCTGTCCCGATCATAAGTATCTTCAATAACCCCATTTTTCAACACTTTCGGTACGAAACGAATTCCCATTTTTTCTAGTTCACGGATATCTGAATCATCACTCGGTTGATAAAGAGTAATAGCGACACCTGGTAGACCATTGCGGCCTGTCCGGCCAACACGGTGAACGAAGAAGGAAAGATCTTGTGGAATAGCATCGTTGATGACATGACTCACCCCTTCGATATCAATTCCACGAGCCGCCAAATCGGTGGCCACAATATACTCAAAATCAAGATTTTTAACCTGATTCATGATCCGTTTCCGTTCACGTGGTGGGATATCTCCGTGAATCTTTGCCACTTTCAATCCCTGAGCCACCAAATAGGCATGGAGATCATCTGCTCTCGTTTTGGTATTAACGAAAATCATGGCCAAATAAGGTTGCAAGGTCTTGGTCAATTGGTAAATTTGCTCATTTTTATCCCGACCCTTGGTGGAAACCAGCCAATTATCGATGGTATCTGAAATCACCGTCTTAGTCTTAATTTGCTCCATGACTGGGTTTGAGAGATATTTTTTCAAGAAAGGCTGCAATTTTTGCGGAATGGTGGCTGAAAAAACTAAAAATTGCAGTTGTTGCGGAAGTCTCGAAGCAATCTTATCCACAGTAGACAAGAATCCCATGTCCAGTGTCATATCTGCCTCATCCACCACAAAAGTATGGGCCTTATGAATAGCCAGATCACCCGATGCAACCAGATCATAAATCCGGCCTGGAGTTCCAATCACGATATGTGGTTGTTTGACCTGCAGTTTTTCAATCTGACGGCTTTTATCCGTTCCTCCAACATAATTTACAATCCGAATCTCTTTTTCAGAATGACTAGCGATTTGACGAGCAGCTTGGTAAATTTGCGTCGCCAACTCCCGACTAGGAGCCGTGATGACCGCTTCTACTTGTTGGCTGTCTTCATTTAAGGTTTGAAAAATCGGCAAGAGGAAAGTATGGGTTTTCCCAGAACCTGTCTTTGACTCTCCTACCAAATCATTTCCAGCTAGGACAATCGGAATTAGTTTTTCCTGTACTTCGGTTGCTTCTCTAAAATTGATTTCTTTCAATGCCTCTTGAATATAGGGCTTAAAATTAAACTCTGTAAATTTCATTTTCTCAGTTCCTTTCATGATCTCTATTATTATATCAGAAAAGCTGTCTTCTTGCCTCTCTTATGGGTCATTTTTCCTAACCAGCGAAGTCTCTCTGAGTCAGCAAAAAAACGATGGGCAAGCCCACCGTCGTTTTATAGGTAGAGAAGGACTAGAGTCACGACACTTGTCACCAAGGCAATGCTCCACATAAAGGCATCCACTTTCCATTCTGACCAGTTTTGCCCATTGCCAGAAAGGCCACCCAGTTCTAAATGATGGTGGAAAGGAGTCATTCGGAAAATCCGACGTCCTTCCCCGTAACGTTTCTTGGTCCATTTGAAATAGGTCACTTGTAGCATCACTGAACCTGTTTCAATGACATAGACCAGACCAATCAAGAGCAGCGTCCACTCGACATGCAAAGCCATTGACAAGGCTGCAAGCATCCCTCCAAGAGCTAGACTACCGACATCTCCCATAAAGATTTTAGCCGGCTTGTGGTTGAAGACAAAGAATCCTAGCAAGGCCCCAATCATACTCAAGGTGACAAAGAGAATGTCCCATTTCCCTTGCATATAGGCAATAAAGGAATAGGCACTCAGGCTAATGGCAACGGAGATGCTGGCTAATCCATCGATCCCATCTGTCAAATTGACAGCATTTGAGAAACCAACCAACCAAAATAAAGCAAAGAGAATGTAGAAATGGCCCAAGTAAAGTTCATATCCGAAAACATTCAAAAGGCTTCCTGCACCGTGGCGTTCAGAAAAAATATAGAAGATGATTCCACCAACAAGTTGAAGGGCCAATTTTTGTTTTGGGTTAAGACCTTCATTAATCTTACGAAAAACTTTTAAAAAGTCATCCAAAAATCCAACAATTCCATAAAGAATCAAGATAAATAGAATCAGTTGAACAGGGCGCGTGAAATTTCCAGTCAATACGGTAACGACAAAACTAACTAGAACGGCTGTAATGAGAAATACAACTCCACCCATTGTCGGAGTGCCAGCTTTCGCTTTGTGTTGTTTCACATCTTCGTGCATTTGTTGCCCAGAAATATGAGCACGATGGTAAAATCGAATAAAGGCTGGAATAGCAGCCACTGTTAATAGAAACGATACAAGGATCGTAGCAATATACATCTTAGTCTCCTAATGTTAACGTAATCTTTTTAGTTTTATTGAGTGAGGTGTTCATTTTGACACTTTGTTTAGTTACTTTCTTTCCACTACCTTTATAGGTAATCTCAATTCCAGTCCATTCTCCAAAGATGTCTGCATTTTTCTTAGTCCAACCATACATATCTGGAACCGCATCAAAGTCTTCTGTCAATAACAATACTTGCTGATTGGCTTTGACTTTAGAGCCTATATCCACAGACATTTTGCGGATATTTTTCCCGGTTCCTAGGACAATTGGTTGCACCAAATTGCGACGCAATTCCTCTGAATAAGCACCTGGGCTCA
>OLPB01001465.1_pt1 | contig 10410 bp, 8 predicted proteins | sample 1672001 | NCBI WGS metagenome assembly OLPB01 (sample SAMEA3136635, study PRJEB25190) | human gut metagenome | biome: human gut; feature: human-associated habitat; material: faeces | place: Austria | collected 2013 | reverse complement strand
TTTTTTTGCTGCATCTAACAGTACAACGGTTCCTTCTACGTTTGTTCTTACGAAGATCGATGGATTCTCAATAGAACGGTCTACATGGCTTTCTGCTGCAAAGTTTACAACGATATCGAATTTCTCTTTCTCGAATAAATCCATGATAAATTCACGGTCTGCAATATCACCTTTGACAAATTTGTAATTTGGTTTGTCTTCCACTGGTTTTAATGTCTCAAGGTTTCCTGCGTATGTTAATAAATCTAAGTTTACGATCTCATAGTCAGGGTATTTATTTACCATATGATGAACAAAGTTTCCACCGATAAATCCGGCTCCTCCGGTTACTAATATTTTCATGTTCTTCTCCTTATTTATCTAAAAATTTTCCTGCCATAACATCCATTAAATACTGTCCATACTGATTTTTCTTTAATGGTTCGATATCTTTTAATAACTGGTCTTTTGTGATCCAATGATTTAAGTATGCGATCTCTTCTAGGCATGCAATCTTACGATGCTGGTGAGTTTCCACTGTTTTTACGAAGTTTGTTGCTTCCACCAAAGACTCATGTGTTCCTGTATCTAACCATGTGAATCCCTGTCCAAGTAATTCAACATCTAATTGTCCATTTTCCAGATAGATCTTATTTAAATCTGTGATTTCTAATTCTCCTCTGGCAGATGGTGTTAACTGTTTTGCATATTTTACAACGTTATTATCGTAGAAATATAATCCTGTGACACAATAGTTTGATTTTGGTTTTTCCGGTTTTTCTTCGATGGATACTGCTTTTCCATCAGGATCAAACTCTACGATTCCGAAACGTTCTGGATCATCAACATAATATCCAAAGACTGTTGCACCTTCTTTTTTATTTGCCGCACGTAAGAGACGTTTCTTTAAGCCGTGTCCGTGGAAAATGTTATCTCCAAGAACCATAGCTACGCTGTCATCTCCGATAAAGTCTTCTCCGATCACAAATGCCTGAGCAAGTCCGTCTGGGGATGGCTGTACGGCGTATGATAAGTTCACTCCAAACTGATGTCCGTCTCCTAATAAAGACTCAAATCTTGGTGTGTCACTTGGTGTGGAAATGATCAGAATATCGCGGATTCCTGCATTCATTAATACAGATAATGGATAGTAGATCATTGGTTTATCATAAATTGGCAGTAACTGTTTGGATGTTACCATTGTTAATGGGTACAGTCTGGTACCGGAACCTCCGGCAAGAATAATTCCCTTCATTTGTCTTCCCTTTCTCCCTCTGGGTGCTTCTTAAAACTTAAATGTATCTTTTAACCCCTTCCATTTCTGATCTTTTTCAGAAATGATCAGGTCAACTCCTTCTTCTAATGGCCATTCAACTCCGATCTCTGGATCGTTCCATGCAAGTCCACCTTCGTCTCCTGGATGGTAGAAGTCTGTGCATTTGTAGCAGAATTCCGCTTCATCGGATAATACTAAGAATCCATGTGCAAATCCTTCTGGGATGTAGAACTGTTTCATATTTTCTGCGGATAATTCAACACCGAACCATTTTCCATAAGTTTTGGAGCCCTCTCTTAAATCTACAGCCACATCAAACACTTCTCCGTTTACTACGCGGACAAGTTTGTCCTGTGGATAATGAAGCTGGAAATGGAGACCGCGAAGAACACCATAACGTGAGCTGGACTGATTATCCTGTACGAATTCTACGTCAATTCCTGCCTCTTTGAAGTCATTGTAATTGTAAGTCTCCATAAAATAACCTCTGGAATCTCCAAATACGGTTGGCTCGATTACTTTTAATCCTTCAATATCATCACAATTTGTTACTTTAATTTTTCCCATTTTCTTTTCTCCTTATTTATCTTTCATTTTATATTCAGTCAAATTTACAGTCTTATCGACTTCTTGGAACGTGTTTAAAAAGGTTTTCTGCAAGATGTGCGTCACAATTTGTGGGAGATCTTTCAAACACGCTCTAATATACATGATTCCGTCTGATAAATCAAGATTATTGGTTACTGTTACTGGTCATCCTATCTGTATTGTTTGGTACATACACCATTTTTGTTAAATACGGAAACGAGTCCATCTGCACTGGTCAGGCTCAAGTTCTGCGCACGTACTCCTGCGCCAGCACCCGTTCCGCGGTAGAAATAATATTTTTTTCCTTTGATAGTGTACCAGCCCTTATAAGCCTTTCCATTTTTTCCAAAATAATAAGTATTCTTCCTGCCATTCTCTGTGAGGGTGATAAACTTGTTCTTTGCACGGTAACCTTTACTTCCAAAATAGTAAATGCTGCCGTTGGCTGCTACATATTTGTAATTCTTTTCCATGGCAAAGGATGTAGTGCTGAAATAATAATATTTCCTGCCCACCTTGCGCATACCTGTCAGGGCTTTGCCATCTGCTCCGAAATAGTAGGTCTTGCCTTTCTTTGTCACAACTTTATTTTCTACACGTACGCCGTTTTTGTCCACGTAATAAGCAGTGCCGTCTTTCTTGATCAGCTTGCTTTTATATAAGTGTCCGTCTACGGAACTAAAGCAGTAATACTTGCCATCAATTTCCAGCCAGCCTTTGGCCTTTTTATCATTTGTGTAGTAATATTTTCTGCCTTTAACAGTGGTCCAGCCATTCTTGTGAAGCTTGGGATCTGAATATAAAGGCTGTTTTGCAGGGGTATAGCCTTCCTGAGAATTCCATCTGGGAACAACCTTGGTTGTATAATCTACATAGCCAAAGTTCAGATCCACATTGTTCTCTTTTGGAACACCGCTGATCAGCTTCTTGGTACTGATCATACCTGGAACTTCATCACCAGCTGTGCACTGCCAGATGGTGTATTTGTATTTGCTGGCGCTCGGTGCAAGAATTGTATCTCCGTAGCTTGCAATCCAGACATCCAGACCGGAGCCTTCCAGAACGTTCCAGTCTACAAAATTATTATACCAATTCAGATTCATGTAGAGAATTGGTGTATATCCTGCCTTGCGGATCTCATCACAGAATGTGAGAGCAATCTGGGAAATTTCCTTTCTGGTCAAGGTTCCCAATGTAGCTTCATCTTCCAGGTCAAAAGCTACCGGATAGGAAACCTTATGTCCCTGCATCTGACGAATAGCCAGCTGCGCTTCAGCAATTGCTTCTTTGTTTGTCTTGGCAAGACTGTATACATAAGTTCCCACCGGCACATCTGCTGCTTCTGCCTCAGTCATATTATAGTCATAATAATCATCCAGATGTCTGGTTCCATAGGAAATACGCACAAAGGCAAAATCCAGATCTTTCTTGGCTTCCTTCCAATTGATCTTTCCCTGCCATTCTGAGACATCCATGCCTCTGGTAATGGCTCCTTCTACTTTCTTTCCGCTTCCATTGTAGCAGACTCCGTCAATTTTGTGCCATGCCTTTGAGCTTGTCTTGGAAGAGGAATCTCCTACACTTGGTGCCAGATGCGCATCTGGTGAAACATTTTCAATATTATATGGCTTATTTCCTGCATTGGCACTTACATCTGCAGTTGGTCCTGCAATTATTGCAGTTCCAAGCATAGCTGTAAATAAACCGGCAGACAGCCATTTTTTCCATTTTCCCATATCTCCTCCTGATAAACAGTTTCAGGTTACGTTCCTTACCGGACCAGTAGTGTTTACCGTTTACCCTTATTCGCTTGTTTCTTACAAGATGTTAAAAATGTGTTACTTTGTTATTATACAGTTTCCATTTTCAAATTTCAATGTTATTCTCCAAAACAGTAAAAAGGTGCCTTAAAATCATCAAATCTGATAATTTTAAGACACTCTTTTTGGCTTTTTATGTCGTTTTTTTATCAACAACTATCTTTCAGAGTAAGCTATTAAGCTGCCGGATCGGTCGGATCGTAGTATCCGCCATTCTTAATTCCCCTCAGCGGTGTAATTGCGCGACGTCCCAGCGGTCCTTTGAATACCTCATCAGATTTATAGGTTCCATCGAAAATATAAATAGTGGAACCATTGCAGTTCTCATATACCCATTTTGCATCGGCAACACAGGTACGGATACAGCCATGGGAAGCTGGGCTTCCAAGCTTAAGATATGCACTAACCGGCAAATTATAGCTGTTTGCTGAGCCGCATGCAATAGAATGGACGAAAATTCCGCCCTGACCAGCACCATCTACATGAGTACCATACTGTCCCCAGGACGGTCCCATAAGCGCCTGCCATCTGCTGTATCTTGTCAGTTTATATCTACCTGTCGGAGTATCTGTTCCAGGATTGCCTACTGAAACACGAATGGTCTTAACCGGAATTGTACGGTTCGCATCTGCATAAATTGTCATAACACCATTTACACGATCCACTTCAACTGTATATCCGGATTTGTAAATATTTGTCACGTCATTGATTCTGTAACCATTCTTATCAAAGTAATACAGCTTGCCATCAATCCACTTGGATTCATTTTGTACAAAGCCCTTCTTATCCGGGTTAATGTAACGAACCAGATTCTGGGAATTGTCTACAACCACCCAGCCTGTAGTGAACTTACCAGTGGCATCTACATATCCGTATTTTTTGCCTTTCTTCACGAATGCATTCTTCACAAGACTCATATTCTTGAAGTAATACCAGTTTCCATCAATCTTCTGCCATCCGCTCTTGCGAAGTACACCCTTAGAGTCTGCAAAATATGTTTTTTTCTTGTAAACAAACATTTCATTCTTAACCATCTGGCCATTTCTTGTATTAGATGTAGATGGTTTAAAGAAATAACTCTTGCCATTGATTACGGTAACTCCGCTGGCAAGTCTTCCGTCAGCTTTGAAATAATATCCGTTTCTCAGTGTATTGGCGTAATGATTTCCTTTTTTATTGAACAGGAACCAGCCATAGAATTTCCCCTTAGAGGTGGTTACTTTCTGCCATCCGGTTTTCTTCACAATCCGGCCAGCAGTAGAACCAAAATAGTACATTCTGTTTCCAGCCCCAGGACAGCGGTGCCATACCTTTTTCCATGTTGCTCTTGCACCGGTTTCTGTTACATAATATTGTTTCTTTTTATAAGTGACAATACGATTCTTATAAATGCAACCATTCTTATCTGTCAGATAATATTTGCCATCTGTGGCTTTCTTCATAGTCTTCTTAAGAAGATAGCCATTCTTATCGATCAGATAGGAATTTTCCGCATCTTTATGTCCGTCAAGATCTGTTACAATAACGCCATGAACCATAAGCTGTCCAATCTTACTGCTGTCCAGCTCACCGGAATCATAATATTTCCACTGCTCACCGGCTGTTCCTGCAAAACTCTTCCATCCATCACGGTACATCTTTCCTGGAATTTCCTGATCTGTTTCTGCTGGCTGGAAGTAGTACTGTGCAGCTACTCCGTTTACTGTCAGAGTAACATCCCCTGTACGTGGTGTTCCATTCTCATCCAGACAATAATACTCATCATTGATCTTATAATATCCTGTATATGTATTATTTGCCTTGGCGGCTTCATCCAGCTGTGCGGTGGTTAATGCCTTACCATCTGCGCCATAATAATGGAAGTTTCTGCTTTCTTTGTTCCACAACCAGTAATCCTTCTTCATCTGACCAAGTGTGGTCTTCCACGGTACCAGTGCAGCACCCTGTCCATTATATTCTGTATATGCCTGTGCACTATCGGAAGCTGTAAAATAGAATTCACCAACAGCCCCATTTGCACTCTCCGTTCCAGCTAAAGTCTTAATGCCAGTAACCAGAAATCCATTGGCATCAAACAGATAACTTCCTGTATGAACTGCTCCAGCCTCGTTTCTTGTAGTAATCTCTACAATTCCATCTGCCGCAGTATAATATTCAGCCTGAGCAGTTGTTCCTTCAGCCTCTACACTTTCCGTACCTGCTGCTTCGCCATTCTCCTGGACTTCATCAAAAGCCTGAATCTCATCAGAACCAGCCACATTCTGAGCCTCAGCAGCTGCACTTACAGCTGATTTCTTCTTGCGAAGCTTAAAACCATCAGCTGTCTGCTCCCATTCTTTCCAGTCAAATACTCCGTCTGAATTATCTGCCTGTACTTCCTGAGTCCCATCCAATGTGCCTTCAGGAACAGCTTCAAATCCATCTACCGGAGCAGTACTTCCATTCTCCTCCACTGTTTCACCTGAAGTAAAGCCATCGAAAAAACCATCTGTACTTTCTCCTGAATTTTCGCTGTCTGTATGTTCTTCCTTGTCCTGGCTTTCCTGTACCTGCTGCTCCTCAGCTGCTGCCGTATCTGCAGGCACCTCTGTATCCTCAGACGGCTGTACTGCTTCGGCTCCGTCTTCTGTTTGCACATCTGCTGCCTGTTCAGATGTAAATCCGGATTCAAATCCGCTATCCAAAGCTGCGGCTGGAACTTCCAGACCCATGGACACACTTAACATAATCCCTAAAACTGCGGCTGCTACTCTCTTTTTCACTTTTATGCCTCCCTATTGTAACGTTGTAAATCTTATTCTCCTAAACCATTGTTGATAACAGTTACAAGATTTCTTAAAGCCTCTGTTTCGTCCTCGCCTTCGCAAAATATAGTAATCTCATCACCACATTTCACACACGCGCCCAGAACACTGAGCACGCTTTTGGCATTGGCAGACCCCTGACCATACTGAAATGTTATAAGAGATTTATATTTCATAGCTTCCTTACAAAGAATGCCTGCCGGTCGTAAATGAAGGCCGGAAGGATTGTTCACCCTTACTTTCTCACTTACCATAGTTTCTCTCCCTTATTGCTGCTGTTCTCTGGATCCATGGCAATATATTTTGCCAAACGTTATCCGTAAACAACAGCTCATTCATTATTAGTATCTGAATTGGAAACTTCTGATATAGTCACATCTGCAACCACATCATCCAGAAGTTCAAATCCCTTAGGCAGCTTCACAGTCACAGGGATCTGATAGCTTCCTACTTCCATATCCTTCAGATCAACAGAAGCTTTCACTTCGTCAAGATTAAAGTCATCAAGCTCTCCAGCTGTTGCTTTCACGCGGATTTCAATCTTATCTGTTCCAAATGTTACCAGAAGATTATCAGCAAGGTTATCTACCGTAACCTGATTGGAGGGAAGACCATATAAATGACTTCCAATAGGTAAAATACTTACCTTCACCCAAACGTCCTCACTGGTTCCGCTTGTCAGCTTCACATCCTCAGGAAGCACATCTTTCAGACTGACTTTCTTCTCAATATCAGTTGTCTCTCCTGTAATATCAATATCAGTACCGCCTATCCAGATCGTGTTGTCATTCTGCTTCAGAGTCTCCAATGCCTCATCTGTTCCCGCAATACTTACAGTATCCGGAACAGTAGTCACACTCTCCACCTGATAGCCATCTGCCGGCACACCTACATAGTCCGCACCAATATTAACGCCTGTGCGAATCTTCCAAAATTTAGTTGTAACAACAACTTTGGTATTATCTATGGTGAGATAAGCCATTCTTCCGGCAAGACTGTCCTGATTCTTATCAATAATATTCAGTTCTGCCTCTTCGGAAAAATCCTTTGTTCGGCCATCAACATCAACGGTCGCATTTACTTTATCAATTTTATTCACAAGAGATTTCGGACCTGTAATTTTAACTTTCTCCGGACTTGCAGTCTGAGAACCAACCTCGTAGCCCTTGCCCGGCTGGCTGGAACCGTAATTTACATTAACCAGAAACTCCTGTGTTACTTTTTCTTCCAGTCTGACACTGAGATACTGTGGTGTCACTTTAATATTCTCGGGGCTGATTCCCGGACAGGAGGCAGTGATCGGAACCATAACCGGATCTGTATCAAGGCTTCCTGCCTGCTGCAGATCTGCCGTCAAGGTTATATTGGTCTGAGTAATCCTGGAAAGAAGTCTTCTCTCTCCTGTGATTGTAACCCTTATAGGATCCGGATCATCATCCTGCATACACATCATGTTTGCACTATCCACATAAGCCGTATTCTGGAGTTCTACATTTTCTCCGGCAATGGTGATACTTTTACTGGATACCGGATTGTCCACATTTACCACAATAAACCAGATCAGAAATCCGATGAAAACAGACATGATCTTCAAGGTAAAATTCCTAGTCAGCTTTGTCTTCTTCATGTCTCATTCTTCCTTTCAACAGATGACGCAGTTTACTGTTAGTTACAACCTTTTTATTCTGAGCCTTGATCAATGCAGATCTCAGTTCAGCACTGGTAAGACCTCTGCTGAGCTGTCCGTTCTGGGCCATAGACACCTGCCCGGTTTCTTCTGAAACAATAATTGTCAGGGAATCACTTACTTCACTAATTCCCACACCAGCTCTGTGTCTGGTTCCAAGCTGTTTGCTCAGCTCCATATTGTCGGAAAGAGGCAGATAACAGGTAGCTGCTACAATTCGATTGCCACGCACCAGGACAGCGCCATCATGGAGTGGTGTATTATGTTCAAAAATATTGATCAGGAGCTGACTTGTAAGAACTGCATCCACATTGATTCCTGTGCGCTCATATTCACTTAAGCGGATATTCTGCTCAATGACGATCAATGCGCCAGTTCTTACTTCTCCCATGTCAAAACATGCCTTCACAAGCTCATTGATTGTTTTATCTGTAAACCTTTCCTGTACCTCTTTGCCGGCATCCAAAGGGAAAATAGAAGCCATAAACTTCTTCTGTCCCAGCTGCTCCAGCATTTTCCGAAGTTCTGGCTGGAAAATAACAACAACACTGGTAAGAAGTATAGTAGAAAGATTCTTAATGATCCAGAGGATCGTATTCATTTTCAACACATATGCAAATAAAATAAAAAGGAGTACTATCAGAATTCCCTTCAACAGAGTATAAGCGCGGGTAAACTTGATCCACACCATAAACTGATAGATAAAGAAGGAAATCAGGGCAATCTCCAGTATGTCTGTTACTCCCAGACTGGGCAGGGAGAGTTTTGACAAATATCCTGATAATCTGACTGCCATATCCTGCATAGTGTACTCCTTTCTTTGTTACCATTCACTGCCAAGCAGTAACCTTAAAGATCTTTAAGAGATTCTTCAAGCTTTTTTTCAAAATCAATATCCTTAGCAGCAGGTTTCTCTGCCTGTCTTGGCTTTCTGTCTGCTGCTGGAGAAGCTTTCTTTCTTTTAGGCTTCTCATCCTGTCGGAAGATTGGATTGGCATAAGTACCAGAGTTGTCCTCTGCCTTGCGCTCTTCACGAACAGGTTCTGCATTTATTTTCTTAATACTTCTCTCGGAAGTTGCAACAGAAGCCTTGGGAACTGCTTTTACATAATAGAAGTACTCATCATCCTCATACTGGAACTTCTCCGCTTTAGAATAATCGACAGAAAAAATGAAAAACTCTAAAATCAGCGCCAGTGCGACGGAAATCATGTTTCCAAAAATCAGCGTCACATAGTCGATCGGAGTAGAAAAAACAATACTTCCTGCCACAATCACAATGATGTCCGCCACAGCCCCTGATGCCACAGCGATCTTCCAGGACTGATCAAACTCACTCTTTCTCAGTGTATAGACAACCAGTACCGCTACAACAAACGATGCGATGTAGATCCACATTTCCTTATTCTGCAGAATCCGGGACGCAAACAGAGAGATCTCCCCTGCCATTCCGCTGGCACCGGTCACTGCTGTAGCCGATGTCTCCAGATAGCTGATCATGGAGTAAATCATCGTACCAAAAATAATCGGAATGATACAGCTTGGCGTCCCCATAAGCGCAAAGGAAATCGGGACAGCAAAGGGAATCTTAAAAAGATACGCTACCATAACGAGCAGCACGATCATGGACGTCTCCGGAGTAAATCGGAAATAAAAAATGAACATAATCGCAAAAAGTGCTGCCGTTACTGCCATCACTCCCATGGACAGGGCAAAAATATGAATCAGAATCAGGACAGCCGCCGCCAGGACTGTCAGTGTTCCCGGCAAAAACGCACAGATCAACGCCAGGATCAGGGCAACAATCGGATTTGAAACTGCTTCCATGTAACCGATCTTCGAATTGATCAGATAAAATACTATAAACGCGAGAAGAAAATGCACGATCTTATCCACTTCTTTTGAGTACCTCGCATAGAAAGCCTGCAGCTGCTCCTTCAGGACAAATAAATTACTCATTCTTTTTCTTCCTTTCTTTGCTGTAGAATTTATCCAGCTGCGTCAGCATACGGATATAGCGTTTTACTCTTCCCTTTGCTCTGATATGTTTCTTCTGATAAAATCCGGACGCAAACAGTCCATAAGAAACAACAAGAATCAGATATAACGCAACGGCCGCAAGTACAAACAGAACAATCGCAAACAGACCTACGTTGCTCAGAAAGGTCTCCACAAATGCCGCCGCAAATACTCCAAACAGAACCACATAACCAATCGTGACCCAGATAACGGTAAAAATCGTCTGATAGCTGACAT
>OLPB01001462.1_pt1 | contig 10412 bp, 5 predicted proteins | sample 1672001 | NCBI WGS metagenome assembly OLPB01 (sample SAMEA3136635, study PRJEB25190) | human gut metagenome | biome: human gut; feature: human-associated habitat; material: faeces | place: Austria | collected 2013 | reverse complement strand
CTCCCTTTGACAGAAAGATCAGCAGGAAGGAAATCAGTGCCATGTAAAAAGTATTGAATTTTGCAAGCCATGCAACAATGATGGCAGTAAATCCATTTCCGCCTGCAGATGTGGTGGAAATAGTCTGGTCTCTTCCTGCAACGATCAGGAAACCTACCAGACCGCAGATAGCTCCGGAGATGATCATGGTACGGATTGTTACCCATTTAACATTAATTCCGGCATATCTTGCTGTGTTCTCAGACTCACCTACCACGGTAATCTCATAGCCCTGTTTGGAATATTTCAGATAAAAGAACATTACAAACATGAGAATCATTACAATGAGAATGTTAATATTATATCTCTGTCCCATAAACTGCGGGAACCATCCAACCTGTGTAGACATATTCAGCTTACCAAGGCTGGAAGTCTTTCCTCGAAGGATATTGGTCATGCATGCAACAATACTGGTTGCCACATAGTTCATCATCAGGGTAAAAAGTGTCTCATTTGTATTCCAGTATGCTTTGAATACTGCCGGAATAAAGCCCCAGAGGCCTCCGGCGATCACACTTGTAAGAAACATCACAAGAAAAAGAACCGGAGTCGGAAGGCTGGCACCACATTTTACCATAACCATAGCTGTGGCAAGACCTCCCATCAGCACCTGTCCCTCTGCGCCAATGTTCCAGAAGCGCATTTTAAACGCAGGAGCAAGGCAATACCAATGCAGAGAAGGGTTACCAGATCTCGCATTGCCCAGGAAAAACGGATGCTTGTCATAAAGGTACCATTTAACATAACACCATATACAGATAATGGATTCAGGCCTGTTACACTATAAATAAAAATCGCATCTACTACAAGCGCCAGAATAATGGCAGCCGCACGAACCCATACCTTGTACCCGAAGCTGCTTCTGTCACGCTTAATAATTCGGATCAAGGGTTCTTTAGTTTTTGTGTCACTCATTTATTTTCCCTCCTTCCGAAGATTTGTCATAAGAAGTCCAACTTCTTCTTTCGTAGTCGTTCTGGCATCCAGAATACCATTCTCTTTACCGCCGCAAAGTACCAGAATACGGTCACACAGATCAATGAGAACGTCCAGATCCTCACCTACATAGACTACGGCAACTCCCTCTTTCTTCTCTTCATCCAGAAGATTATAGATGGTATAAGAGGTATTGATATCAAGACCTCGCACTGCATAGGCAGTCATCAGTACAGTAGGTGCTTCTGCAATCTCACGGCCAACAAGAACCTTCTGTACATTTCCTCCGGAAAGACGGGATACCGGAGTATTCAGGCTTGGAGTCACAACTTCAAGCTCTTCCTTAACCTTCTCTGCCATTTTCTTCGGGGTACGCATATCTGTAAGCGGGGATGCGCCCTTTCCATAGCTTTTCAGAAGCATATTTCCGGTCATACCCATAGAACCTACAAGTCCCATTCCCAGACGGTCTTCCGGCACAAATGCAAGGTGAACACCTGCATCACGGATTTTCTTTGGTGTTTTTCCAACCAGCTGAAGGGGCTGATTTTCTTTTCCTCTTTCGTAAAACTCGATACTGCTGCCCTGGCCTGTAATCTGAAGTCCGGCAATGGCTTCCAGAAGCTCTTTCTGTCCATTTCCGGAAATTCCGGCAATTCCCAGGATCTCACCGCCATAAACGTCAAAGCTTACATCATCCAGTACCTTAATGTCCTCCCGGTTATAGACGGTCAGATGGGAAACAGAAAGCCGCTTCACCGGATTTACAGGTGCGGAACGGGCAATATTCAGTTCCACCTTCTTGCCTACCATCATCTCTGTGAGAGAATTTTCAGTGGCCTCGCAGGTATCTACGGTACCTATGTACTCTCCTTTTCTCAGAATGGCAACGCGGTCGGAAATCTCCAGAACCTCGTGAAGCTTATGGGTAATAATGATAACTGATTTATTATCTGCCTTCATATTTCGAATAACCTCAAACAGACGGGCTGTCTCCTGAGGTGTCAGTACCGCTGTCGGCTCATCCAGGATCAGAATGTTTGCACCTCTGTAAAGGACCTTTACAATTTCCAGAGTCTGTTTCTGAGATACGCTCATCTCGTAAACCTTCTGATTCAGGTCCAGATCAAAGTGGTACCTGTCACAGATAGCCTGTGCTTTTTTACGAACCTCTTTCAGATCAAATTTCTGTTTTTTATCAAGACCAAGCGCAATATTCTCAGTGGCACTGAAGACGTCGATCAGTTTAAAGTGCTGGTGAATCATACCGATTCCCAGATCGTAGGCATCTTTCGGAGAGCGGATTTCCACTTTCCTGCCGTCTATCATGATCTCGCCGGAATCTGGAAAATAAATACCGGAGATCATATTCATAAGAGTGGTCTTGCCACTTCCATTTTCTCCCAGAAGGGAGAGAATCTCACCTTTTTTTACATCAAGGTTGACATTTTTGTTGGCAACAACTTTTCCAAATGTTTTGGTAACATTTTTTAATTGAATGGCATATTCCAAAGTGTTGTGCCTCCCTTCCCGTTTTATAAACAAGGCAAAACAAGCTCTTCTGGTTTTGAGCTTCTGGTTTTGCCTATCTTTGAAGCGTTCGCCAAAATCCCACATCCGCGTGGATTTTAACTTTCCCGCTTACGAAACAAAAGGGAAGCCTTTTTACAGCTCCCCTTTTGGATTTCATGTAATTCGATAACTGTTCAGGTTTCTTCCCAGCTACCTGCTCCGCGATGCACAGAAATCATGCTTCGCAGGATTTCGCATTACTGCTTATTCAACAGCGTCTGCGTCCTCTGTGATTCCATCAATACGAAGTGTAAAGTATGGAGCGCTTCTGAATGTGGACTCTGCAAAGTGTCCATCCTCGATAGCCTCAACAGTCTCGCCCTGATATACAACAGTTGCAGGATCAGTTGTGTAATCCATGAAGGAAAGGTCAACCGGTGCAGAAGTAACTTCCTCGCCGCCTACAGTAAATGTAGAGGTATCAAACACCTGAAGAGAACCGTCTTTCAGTTTGCTCTCGATATCAGCAACATAGTCTGCAGTTCCTTCTGCACAGGACTCACCAAGTTCTGTGATTCCTACTGCATCGTCATTATATCCTGCGGACCAGTCCTGCTCAAGGTCACCACCGCCCATTACGGTTGCAATTGCATGTTTGTAGTATACTGCCCAGTTATTGGTAGCAGAGGTAAGTGCTGCTGTAGGAGCAGTCTCAAGCATATCAATATTGTAGCCTACAGAGTAGCAGATCTTGCCATCATCGTGAAGCTTCTGTGTAGCTGCAGGAGCACCTGTAGAGTCTGCATGCTGTCCGATGATCACACAGCCATTTGCAATAAGTGCCTCAGCTGCTGCACCCTCTTTGTCAATATCAAACCAGGAGTTTGTGTACTTAACTTCCATTACAGCGTTCGGAACAACGCTCTTAATACCAAGGTAGAATGCGGTATAACCGGAAACAACCTCAGCGTAGCTGAATGCTCCAACATAACCAACCTTTACATTGCCGTCTGCATCAAAGCTGTCTGGCTGTGTCTCTGTGGTAAGAGTGCCATCCTCAAGAATCTCTTTCAGCTTCAGACCAGCTACAACACCGGATACATAGCGGGATTCATAGATGTTGGTGAATGCATTCTTGAAATTCTCGCATCCGCTGATTGCTGCAAAATCACCTGTCATGGAAACGAATGTTACATCCGGGTATTCCTGAGCAGCCTGTACCAGATAGGTCTGATGTCCATAGCTGTTACCGATTACCAGGGAGCATCCCTGTCCAACAAGGTCGATTGCTGCATCGTAGCAGCTGGAGTCTTCCGGAACTTTGTATTTCCAGATGATCTGGCTGTCGTCAAGGCCCAGCTCTTTAGCTGCTTCCTTAACACCGGCGATATGAGCTGCAGAATATCCTTCTGTCTCATCACCTACAAGAATAACTCCCATCTTGAAGTTCGGATCAGCTTCAACGCTGTCCTCGTCAGCGGCATAAACAACAGAAGCGAAGGCGGTCATTGTAAGCACCATCACTGCTGCAAGAAGAAGGCTGACTACTTTTTTACACATTTTTTTCATTTTACTTCCTCCTTGATATTTTTATTTGCCTGAGACTTTCCCCCTCTATGTAAGAAAAATCTTAAACGTTACAGTTATTTTATTTTTTTTCTAATTAAATGTCAACCATTTATATATAATTCAAAAAATATTTTTGAACAAATGATAATTTTTTTGTAAAAATATTTTTACGCGTTCTTCATAATCTTACTTTATCATTTTTCTTATTAGCCACGCGGAAAGCTCTTGGCGTTACCCCATATCTTTCCTTGAATACACGGTGAAAATAACTGTTGTTCTCATATCCCACTGCTGCAATGATATCGCTGATGGGAAGGTCTGTATCACACATCAGTTCCACAGCCTTGCTAAGACGTTTCCGCTGAAGCAGCTCCTTAAAATTAAAGCCTGTTGTTTTTTTTATCATTTTGCTTAATACATGCATGGGAAGGTGAAGCATATCGCATAGCTCAGTCAAGGTGGCCGTGCGGTATTTCTGCTCAATATAATCCAGAGTCGTCATGGATATCATGTTCTCGTACTGATTTGGAAGGCGCATTTCCACATACTGTACAGAGTCCATAAGGTAAAGAAAAATAAGTCCCATGGTAGTCTGATTGATTTTATTCTGGTTGCCTCTTCCTGTTACAAGGGAATAAATGATATTTTCCAGAAGATTCTGGATCTGCAGCACCTCAGATACCTTAAAATGAAGATATTCCCCCTGCTGGTTATCCCGGCGCAGTACATTCACCAGAAAATCTGCCAGAACATTATTATTTCCTGCCATTGAATATGCCACATCAAAAAACTCCGGCAATACCATAAAATTTATGGCAATGTCACTCCTGCCAGCTGCCAGAATCTCATGATGGGTAAACTGATTCAGAAAAAGCAGTTCCCCTTTTCGCACAATAACCTGTTTGCCATCTATAATATTCGTAAGAGTTCCCTCGCATACGTAGAGTACTTCCACATAATTATGGCGGTGAAGGGGAAAATGAACAAACCTGGTATGGGTGCGGATTGCGATCAGCTTTCCTTCCTCCAGCATCTTATTGCTGTCAATGGTAAAATCGCTTCCAGACGTGTAAAGATCCCTGTCCACTTCTGCGTCTCCGTTCAGGATCCTTCTCTCTTCTTCTGTAATTTCACGAAGCTGCTCCAAGAGTTCTCTCTGCACTGCACATACCTCCTGCTGCATGATTTCTGTTTTTCTAATTATATACACAAAAAGAAGTTAGTGTCAAAACCTCTTTTCACACTAACTTCTTCCGCTATTTTTAATCTCTATTTTTTCTTTTTCAGGACCCTGGTTGCCAGCGGCTGCATAATCTCATCCGCTGCGCCGTAGATCACTTCATATTCTGCTGGAACCGGAACTGCCTTGGTTTCTCTTGCATAGTTCTGGATAAACAGATATTCATTTTCCTGATTTTCACGTAAGGTGACAGAAACCTCTGCCGGTACGAATCCCAGCGGTGCCTGAATGCCAGCTTCCTTTGCTGCCTTTCCGTAGAAATCACTGTAGAAAGCCTGTTCCATATCTGCGCCAACGTAATATACGTGACCTTTTCCATATGCTTTATGTGTCACTACAGGAGCTCCCGCATAGAAGTCATCGCCATAGCGCATAAGCACTTCTGCGTCAGAAACCTTTACCAGCTCACAAAGGTTCTTGCAAGTGTAGGTGCCGCTGATTCCCAGATGATTGCCCGGTTCTGAAATTCCATGGTTTTCTTCCCAGTCATAAAGAGCATCGATCTCCGTAGTACGAAGACCGGCTGCCTCCATAAGCCCGTATGGTGTTCCTCCAAGGAAGCACTTGTCTGTACCATCCACAAGGCCGGTCCAGTAAGTGATCACCAGGGTTCCGCCATTTTCTGCATATGCTCTTAATCTTTCTTCGTAACCATCTTTGAACATATAAGCCATTGGCGCTGCCACGATCTTATAGCTGGAAAGCTCATGCTCCATAGAGATCACATCCACATTCAGTCCCTGTTCCCGCAGGGCGCGGTACTGCTTCTGTACCGCTTCTGTGTAGAACATGTTCTCATTCCGCGGTCCCTGTGCATCCTGGATTGCCCAGTTATTTTCTCTGTCATAAAGGACTGCTGCCGGAGACTTCATCTGGCTGCCGCAGACTTCCTTCAGTGCCTCCAGAGCCTCTCCAACCTCTGTCACTTCTTTAAACACACGGGTATCCTCTCCGCCATAGTGGTCGATCACTGCGCCGTGGAATTTTTCAGAAGCCCCCTGGCTCTGATGCAACTGGAAGTATAAAACGCTGTCGGAGCCGTGAGCTACTGCCTGAAGAGAGGCAGCCAGCATCATTCCCGGCTTTTTCAGCTTATTGATGGGCTTCCAGTTTGTGGCAGACGGGCAGGACTCCATGAGAAGAAATGGCTGATTCTTAATGCTCCTCATCAGATCATGCTGCATACCTGCGTCAATGGCAGTGAAAAATTCCTCTTTCTTATGCCAGCTTGGATAGTTGTCCCAGGATACCACATCCAGAACATCGCGGAACTTCTTGTAATCAAGACCGTTGTAATCATACATCAGATTGGCTGTTACCGGCAGTTCAGAACCACCTTCACGGATTGCAGCAACCTCTCCTTTGATAAAATCAATGGTGCGGTCTGTAACGAACCGGTTCCAGTCAAGCTTCAATGCATGAAGCTCGTTCTCCCCCTTTGGGGATGGGGCTTCAATCTGATCGAAGCTATTGTAAATGTGGCTCCAGAATGTGGTGCACCAGCTGGAATTCAGCTTCTCAATGGTTCCATATTTTTCTTTCAGCCATTCCCGGAATTTCTGCTGACAAAGAGGGCAATAGCATTCTCCGCCAAACTCATTGGAAATGTGCCACAGAATCACACCAGGATGACTGCCCAGTCTCTGAGAAAGCAGCTTGTCCATATCGTGAATTTTCTGACGATATACCGGAGATGTATAGCAGTGATTATGTCTGCCTCCGAAAAATCTTCTGGTGCGGTCCGGATCCATGCGAAGGACCTCCGGATACTTGTCGGCCATCCACTTTGGCCTTGCGCCTGACGGTGTTGCCAGGATTGTGGAAATTCCCTCTTTATATAAATTGTCAATAATCTCTTCCAGCCAGCCCAGATTATACTTTCCTTCTTCCGGTTCCAGTACTGCCCAGGAAAAGATTCCTACAGATACTGTATTAATATGGGCTTTTTTGAAATATTCAATGTCTTTTTTCAGAATGTCCGGGCGGTCAAGCCACTGCTCCGGATTGTAATCACCACCATGCAGCATACGGCCATATTCTATTTTTTTTGCCATCTCAATCTCCTTTTTGTTGCCATGATAAGAGTATTTTTGTTACTGGCCACGGAGTGAGCAGTAACGTATTTTTTCTCAGATTCCCTTAAATACAAATGAAAACTCCATAGGCTTACTTGTATCCAGCAGATATTCTTCCTGGGTTCTTGCTCCCCAGCTGTCGTCTCCGGCAATTCCCATCTGGCCTTTTGCCACGCGCACTACTGTATAATGAATCTGGGGCAGCTCATATGGATGCATTGCATTTTCCATCTCATGAGGTGTGTATGGCAGGGCAGAGAACATCATCGGGCCGTTTTCTTTATCCATCTCAAAAAGCATTCCTCTGCCTTTCCGGTCTGTGATTTTCGCCCATCTGACCTCTTCCTTGGCACCGCATTCCTGTGGAACCATATATCTTGCCACATTATCTTTTACCATATTATCGTAGATTCCAAGCTTTGCACCTTTCTTACGGTCTGCATAGGTCTCAGCTTCTCCAAGTCCATACCAGGATACATGGTCATAATCTGCATTAAACTTGAAAATCACACCAAATTCCGGCATATCGCCAAGCTCCTTCACCGGATCATAGGAAAGTGTGGTACGAATTCTTCCATCTCCGAAAACTTCATAAGCAAGTGTACACTCAGCCGCCGGAACAGTTGGAAGAAAATAGGTATAGGATACCTTTACGGAATGCTCTTTTTCCTCTACCTTTGGTACATTTCCAGGTCCATATGCCGCTCCGCGGTAATCCTTATGGTTTACATACATGCTGGCAAGCTTCCACTGTCCATATCGCATTGCCATCAGATTTCCACAGTCATTGTCGGTTGGTGCACGCCAGAAATTAGGCTTCGGAATTGCCTCGATCATTTCTTTTCCTGCATATTTATAGGAAACAAGACCACCGTTCAATACGGAGAAAAGCACCTCAAATTCCGCTCCGCGCACGCCAATATTATGGGTACTATGAATTACCTCCAGATGCTCTGTGCAAGGTTTCACAGCTGTTTCCACCTGGTAAACATACTGTCCAAAGGCAACCTCATGACCTGCTTTCGCCCATGGCATATCCTCTTTCAAATGGAAAGAAACAGTTACCGTGTACTCACCTGCCTTCTCCTCCTTCTTAAATGGAAGAGCATATTCCATCTGGCTCAAAGGAGCCACTGCTGTATCCAGTACTTCTGTACGAATTACGTTTCCATCCTTCTGAAGGGTTACTCTGCATTCAAATGTGTCCGTATTTACAAACAGATTTTTGTTGATCACATTCACTGAATCAGCACTTACCTGTGCGGTAATATTCTGATAATTAAATTTCACTTCCTGCATCTTCGGAGACGCATCACGATTTCCACCATATGCAATACCATTTCCACTGAAATTATAATCAGTAGGACGCTCGCCAAAATCTCCGCCATATGCCTGGAACTCTTTTCCATAACGGTCTTTTTTGTAAATAGACTGATCGATATAATCCCAGATAAAGCCACCCTGATATTTCGGTTCTGTATCTGTCAGATCTGTATATTTATGCATGGCACCGCAGGAATTTCCCATGGCATGGGTATACTCACAGCAGATAAAGGGCTTGGAATCATCTTTTGCAAGAAACTCTTTAATTGCTTCCACAGATGGATACATCTGGCTTTCCATATCGCTGGTAGCGTTATATCTGCGGTCATGGCAGACACCTTCATAATGTACCAGACGGGTAGGATCTGCATTTCTAAAGAGCTGGGACATTTCAAAAATATCCTTACCACCGAAGGACTCATTTCCACAGGACCAGATCAAGATTGCCGGATGGTTCTTATCTCTCTGATACATGGAATTGGCGCGGTCTAACATCATAGACTGCCATTCCGGCTTATCATGGGGAACCACGTAAGTATAGTCTTTCGTAAATTCCGCTGTATCCCAGGAGCCGTGACTTTCCAGGTTGGTCTCATCGATCATGTAAATTCCAAACTCATCACAAAGCTGGTAGATCAGAGAAGCATCCGGATAATGACAGGTTCGGATGGCATTGATGTTATTCTGCTTCATGATGGTCAGATCCTTGCGGAGCTCTGCTTCGGATACACATCTTCCTGTTATGGAACTGAATTCATGACGGTTCACACCTTTAAATACAATTCGTTTTCCATTTAAAGTCATAATTCCATCTTTCATTTCAAAACGGCGGAAACCGACTTTCTGAGGGATCACTTCCTGAAGAATACCATTCTCATCGAAAACCTCCATGACCAAATCGTAGAGCTGGGGATCTTCTGCACTCCAGAGAATCGGATTCTCCACCGTCCAGCTAAAAGTATCAGCAACACCTTTCTGAACGGTTCTGCCAGTAGCTTCAGCGGCTGCATCTTTTCCGTTCCGGTCACTTCCTGTATTTGCTGCATTTTCGCCTAAGCTCTTATTTTCCTCCAATATGGTCTGTCCTTTTTTTGACAGAACAATATGTACGTTTCCCTTTCCCCAGGTGCTGGTCTTGACTTCAAACCGGGCTTTGTTAAGGCTCTCATCCGGGATTGCGCGGATCTGGAGATCATACACATGCACACCCGGTACTGTATAAAGATAAACCTCCCGATAAATTCCAGAGAAGCGATAGAAATCCTGGTCCTCGCACCAGCTGCTGGCTGTCCACTTGAACACCTGGACTGCCAGCTTATTTTCCCCTTCTTTCACATAATCGGTGAGTTCAAATTCTGACGGGGTAAAAGAATCTTCACTATATCCCACAAACTGACCATTCAGCCACAGATACATCGCTTCTTCTACACCTTCAAAACAAATATGGATTCTTTTCCCACACATGCTCTTATCCAGGTCAAAGTATTTGATGTAGGAACCTACCGGATTGTACTCTGCTTCTGAAAACATTCCTTTTTCTGCTCCGGTCGCCTCCATGCTGTAAGCTCCTCTGTGGTACTCTTTTCCTTCCCACGGATACATGGTGTTAATGTAGCGGATCTTATCATATCCAGCCAGTTCAATATGTCCCGGAACCATAATTTTATCGAATCCTGATGCATCAAATGTTTCCTCATAAAAATTAACTGGTCTGCTTT
>OLPB01001437.1_pt1 | contig 10586 bp, 9 predicted proteins | sample 1672001 | NCBI WGS metagenome assembly OLPB01 (sample SAMEA3136635, study PRJEB25190) | human gut metagenome | biome: human gut; feature: human-associated habitat; material: faeces | place: Austria | collected 2013 | reverse complement strand
GGATGTTGAAGGCAAGCTGCAAAATGTTGAAAAAATTCGCGGACGTAAAAAAGCCTTACAGTTGGTTGCCGATAAAATTAGCGAAGTAACATCAGATCCAGCAAATCAAACGATCTTTATCACGACCAGCGCAGATCAAGAAGGCGCGGAAGAGGTGAAACGTCATCTAGAAGAAAGTATTCAGCCAAAAGAAGTTCGAATCTTTCCGCTAGGGACGACTATCGCCAGTCATACTGGCCTTGGCTGTATCGCGGTCTTCACTCGTGGTGAAAAACGAAAATAGAAATCATTCAAAGAAGAGGCTGTGGCAAAATCAATTGTCACAACCTCTTCTTTTTAGTGTTCTTTTTGTTGGCTGAAGTCGCGGATTAGTTGTCCTCGAATCGTAGAATCTAAAATTTGTTCCCGTTGTACCAATGAAATCATGAAGGTTGGTTGAGGTTCATCAGTAATCGGGATCATCACCAAATGATCATCGGATGAAACTGCTAGTTCGGCTAAAAAACCGATACCAATCTGTTCACGAATCATCCCTTTTAAAATATTCAAATTGCTATTTTGATAGATAATATGTGGTTCGAAATGAGCTTGCTGAGCCATTTTTTTGAAGGCAGTCGGATGGACATAATGCTCATTCAATAGGACAAAGGGTTCATCCTTCAATTCAGAAAAAGACACTTCCTTGCGTTTAGCCAAAGGATGATTTGGGCTAACAACAATCATAAAACGCTTTTCAATCAGCAGTTCACTGGTCAGTTCATCATCACGAATCGGCTGTGTTGATCCTAACAAAGCAAGATCAATTTTTCCACGGCGCAAAAGTCCGTAGAGATCACGCGAGCCACCATCTACTAGATGGATGTGTCGCATCAAATTATTTTTGAAAAGATAGGAAGAAAGCTTTGGGAAATAAAAATTCCCGATGATCGGTGGCAACCCAAAATCTAAGGTCTCTTCCTTCAAGCGATCAATCTCTGTAACGGCGATGGTTACTTCTTTCAAGATATTTGAAATGTGTCGGGATAGGATTAAGCCAGCTTGGGTAATGATTAATTGTTTGTGAGATTGATCACGATAAACGAGCTGCGTTCCTAATTCATCTTCTAGACGTTTTACTGCATAGGTAATGGTTGGTTGACTGACGTGAAAGGCATTGGCAACCTTTGTAAAATTTTTCTCACGTACTAATCGTTGGAAATATTCTAGGTCTTTAAAGTTCATAATAATCTCCTCTTGTGAAATTAGATTATCATATAAATAAAATTTATCCTAAGCTTTTGTTTTGACTATAGTTTGTGGGGGCGTGTATCGTCCTAAATGTAAACAACGATAGAGGCAACTAAATTATATAAGTAAACCGGGGCATTAGTATTGCCATAAGTTTCAAAATTAATGAAATTTACTCAACTGTAAGGAAAGTATAAAATTTTCACATGAATAAATCGCTTTACAGCAGGGTATCCATGTCCGGTTTCACGAAGACTTTCTTAACCCCTTGATTTTGAATAAGAGAACGATGAAGATAATCGTTTGGTTAGCGAAAAAAATAGTTTAAAAGGAAGAAGGAAAAAAGATGATTTTCTTTCAATCAATTCAAAGTGTATTGAGTATCATTATTATGATTGCTTTAGGGTATCTATTAAAGCGTCAGGGCTGGTTTGATGAAAGTTTTGGAAAAAGTATTTCATCACTGATCACGCGAGTGGCACTGCCAGCATCTATTTTTGTATCCGTGTTAAAGAATTTAACCAAAGAAAGTTTATTTCAGTTATCGGGTAGCTTAATCTATCCAGTTGGAGCCGTCATTATCTCTTACTTCTTGGCCTATGGACTAGTTAAAATTTTAAAGATTCGCCCAGGACGCCGCGGAATATTTATGAATGCTGTGGTGAATGCTAATACGATCTTTATTGGGTTACCTTTGAATATTGCTCTATTTGGTGAAAAAGCGTTGCCCTATTTCTTGGTTTATTATGTAACCAACACAGTTTCAACTTGGGCATTTGGAGTCTTCTTGATCTCAAACGATGATCCAACTAAAGTCAAAGGTGAAACTAAAGCCAAATTGAACTGGAAGAAACTATTGCCGCCGCCATTACTAGGCTTTATCGCAGCTATCATCTTCTTGTTAATAGGAATTCCTGTGCCAAGCTTTATTAATGCAACGCTTGGTTATGTTGGCAGTATCGTTACTCCGCTATCACTTCTTTATATTGGGATCGTTTTGTACGATGCTGGTTTGAAGAGTATTCGCTTTGATCGTGATACAGTCGTGGCATTACTGGGACGCTTTGTTTTAGCTCCTGCTGTGTTGATCGGTTTGATCGCTCTCGGCTCAAATGCCTTTGGCGCCAATTTAGCACCATTGTTGAAGCAAACGCTGATTGTACAATCTGCCACTCCGATGTTGGCTGTTTTGCCAATCTTAGCAAATGAAGCACATGGTGATGTTAAATACGCGACGAACTTAGTAACGACAAGTACAATCTTGTTTGTAGTGGTCGTTCCAATTTTAATGCAGCTCGTTCAATTTATTTAATTTGCTTCCTCAATCAAAAAAGCATTCGCGAATTGCGAATGCTTCAGACTGTAGACAAAAGCTGTTCCAAACTCGTAACTCGAGCTTGGAACAGCTTTTTATCTACTTCGTTTCGAATTTTTGAACAAAAAAATAAAGGCTCCTTGCCTTTCCATAGCCAGGTGGCTAATTTCTTTAAATTCATTGCAGCAAACACTAGCATCGTATGCGTCGCGACTTTTTCCAAGCCTCGATACTTGGTCCAACGCATCCCATGCTTTTCTTTTGCATCCGCAAATATTCGTTCAATCGTTTGTTTCCGTTTTTTGTAAATTGATTTATTCAGATCTGTTAGGCGAAGATGTTCCACTTCATCCATCAGATCTCCCCAAACATGTCTCGTGATGACTCGTTGATGATTTTTACTTTTGGTACATTGGTTTAGCAGAGGACAGTTCACACATTCTTTTGGATTGGATTTGTATTCTCGGTACCCTTCTCGAGTAACCGTTGAAAAAGCGAGCATTTGATCTTGCGGACAAATGTAACAATCAAAATACTCGTCGTAGAGAAACTCATTTTTTGATAATAGCCCCTTTTTCCCTTTGGGCCTTGAATAAGGCAAACAAGGTCGAAGGTTCAAATGAGTCAAAAAGTGAACAAACTTAGGTGTCTTATACCCAGCATCAGCGACAACACAGTTGATTTCAGGAAAAAGTCTCTTCGATTGTTTGACGAGCTGAAAGGCGACTTGACTGTCATGAATATTTCCAGGAGTGATGATTGTGCTAAGAATAAATCCGTTGTCGTCGCATGAAGTATGGGCAGAATAAGCAAATTGTTTTTCTCGTTCGCCTTTGACGTAGTAGCCGCTTTCCGGATCAGCCTTACTTATTTTTCTTTCTTTCAGCTTCACTTCCTTTTCTAAGTCCAAAGTAAAAGGGCGTTTTCCGGCCTCTATTCGTTGACGATTGATCTCATCTTCTAATTCATCCTGATAGGCTTTCGCTTCATCATGGGTCATTTCTTTCGTAAACTTATGTTTATTGGCGTTAGCTTTGATGTGGGTAGAATCAAGATACAAATTATCCTCTGTTACAAAACCTGCTTTAACTGCTTGTTCTAAAATATAGGCAAAAATATCCTCAAACACCGTCGTTTCTCTAAATCGGCGGACATAATTCTTTCCAAAAGTTGAGAAATGGGGGATTTTCTCCTCGAAGGAATAGCCTAAAAACCAGCGGTAAGCGACATTGGTATCGACTTCCTTAATGGTTTGTCGCATGGAACGGATACCGAATAAATACTGAATAAACACCAATTTGATCAGAATCACTGGATCGATACTTGGGCGACCTAAATCGGAGTAAGTGGCTTCGACGATTGGATAAATAAATTCAAAATCAAGCGCGGCATCAATCTTTCGAACGAGATGATCTTGAGGAACTAGATCATCAATCGTGAGCATCGCAAATTGATTTCTACCGTTCGTATTGTTTTTAGACATCATAACTATCACTCCTTGCATTCGTTTTCATAAATCTATTATAAAAGAAAAGACTGTAGACATCATCCATAAAATGGACTTTGTCTACAGTCTGAAGCATTCGCGAATTGCGAATGCTTTTTTTTAATACAAATGGCTCAATTGTTTTTGTACTTCTGGATTTTCTAAGAATTCATCATATGTTGTCTCTGCACGATCAACCACGCCATTTTCGGAAATCGCAATAATACGGTTCGCGATCGTTTGAATGAACTGGTGGTCATGAGAGGCGAATAGAAGGGAACCTTTATACGCAATCAGACCTTCGTTCAATGCTGAGATGGATTCTAAGTCTAAGTGATTGGTTGGATCATCTAAGACTAAGACATTTGATTTTGACAGCATCAATTTTGATAGCATACAACGAACTTTTTCACCACCGGATAAGACGTTGACAGGCTTCATTACTTCATCACCAGAAAACAGCATACGACCTAAGAAGCTGCGCAAAAAGGTGTTATCGTCTTCTTCTTTACTGGCGTATTGCCGCAGCCAATCAAGAATCGGCATATCACTGTCGAATTCCTTAGTCGTATCTTTTGGCAAGTAAGCCTGGCTGGTTGTTACACCCCAACGAACCGTTCCTGTATCGGGTTCTAGATCACCCATAATAACTTTGAATAATGTAGTTGTTACCAAGTCATTTTCAGCGATGAAAGCAACTTTGTCGTCACGATTCAAGGTAAATGAGATATTGTCTAGAATCTTTTTGCCGTCGATTGTTACACTGACATTATCGACTTGCAGCAAGTCATTTCCGATTTCCCGTTCTGGTTTGAATTGTACAAAGGGATAACGGCGTGAAGAAGGCTGAATATCGTCTAAGGTGATTTTATCCAACATTTTCTTACGAGAAGTCGCTTGTTTTGATTTTGACGCATTAGCGCTGAAACGAGCAATAAATTCTTGCAATTCTTTGATTTGTTCTTCTTTTTTCGCATTTTGCTGAGATTGTAATTTTGCTGCTAACTGGCTTGATTCTAACCAGAAGTCGTAGTTTCCGACGTATAACTTGATTTTCCCGAAATCTAGGTCGGCCATATGAGTACACACTTTGTTCAAGAAGTGGCGGTCATGGGAAACGACGATAACGGTATTATCAAAATTAATTAAAAATTCTTCTAACCAATTGATCGATTGGATATCTAAACCATTTGTTGGTTCGTCTAGTAACAGAACATCTGGCTTACCGAAAAGAGATTGAGCTAATAGGACTTTGATTTTTTGTCCAGCCGTCAGTTCGCTCATTTTTTGCTGATGCAACTCTTCTGGAATGTTCAATCCTTGTAATAGAACTGCTGCTTCTGGTTCTGCTTCCCAGCCGTCCAGTTCGGCGAATTCACCTTCAAGTTCTGCTGCGCGAATACCATCTTCGTCAGAAAAATCTTCCTTCATGTAAATGGCGTCTTTTTCCTGCATGACTTGGTATAAGCGCTCATGCCCCATAATGACTGTTTCAAGAACGGTATATTCTTCAAAGTCAAAATGGTTCTGTTTTAACACAGCCATTCGTTCGTTTGGACCTAAAGTAACAGAGCCAGTAGAAGGCTGGATATCTCCTGCTAAAATCTTAAGAAAGGTTGACTTGCCAGCACCATTGGCACCAATCAACCCGTAACAATTGCCGGGAGTGAATTTAATATTTACATCATCAAAAAGTTTACGATCAGGAAACTGTAAACTAACGTCACTTACTGTAATCAATGATTTTCCTCGCTTTATCAGTATTGGCGCAAGGCCTCTTTGCATTATATCGGGGAACATCTGAAGTTTCAAGTCAACCGTTAAGAATTTACTTGGGATTTAAAATAGGATAGACTTGGCTTTGAAGGGATGTGTCAGTATGATCGGGATAATTATCGCGACCCACGACCATTTAGCGGACAGCCTGTTGAAAACGGCTGAATCTATTTTGGGCGAACAGAGCTGTGTGGAAACTTTAAATATCGAGCCAGGTGCTACAGGACTGCAAGAAAAAATTGAGGATTATGCCAAAGACTTATTAACAAAAGTCGACGAGCTGGTTTGGCTGGTAGATATGTTTGGGGGAACGCCATTTCGTTATGCTAGTTATTGTGTGATGGATGATTCGCGCCAGTCCTTAGTGACAGGGGTCAATTTGCCGATGGTCCTGCAGGCTTTGGTAAACCGAGAGTTGTCCGCAGCAGAATTGACGAAGCAATTAGAAATAGAAGCGAAACAAACGATTCGTAGAATGTAAAAAGGTTGGGTCAAAATTTATGGCCCAACCTTTTTATTCTATTTCAAGAGTTCACGTAATGTCGGCATATCATGAACTTGGTATTTTTCTTTGAAGGCGTTAATTTGTTCGACAGAGAATTTTTCAGGCTCTAATTGTAAGGCTTCCACCGGTAATGGACGTTCATCTTTGATCTTAACATCAATCACGACTGGACGTTTGCTAGCTTTTGCCGCAGTGAAGGCCGGCTCTAATTGACTATATTCAGTAATCGTGAAGCCGTCAGCTCCAAGCGCCTCTCCGACTTTGCCGAAATCAGCTCCTTCTAAAAAGACACCGAATTTTTGTTGCTCTGTATCTTCTTGTTCAGCTTCGATGAAACCAAAGGCATCATTTGAAAAGACCACATTGATAATTGGCAACTTGTATTTTACTTGTGTAATGACGTCTTGCATTTGCATCGCAAAGCCACCATCACCGCTGAAGGTAAAGACTTGCTTATCTGGGTAAGTCAATTGAGCGGCGATTCCGCCTGGAACCCCATTTCCCATCGTAGCAAACCAACCAGAGGTTGTGAATTGTTGTTCCCCATTCATTTCCAAATGACGGATCGCATTCAACGTAACATTTCCGACATCCGCAACATACACAGCGTCCTGTTCAGCAATGCGATTGATTTCTTTAAAGATAGGTTCCGCCCTTAACGGTGTCGATTCGTCATTATAAAAGCTCTTACGCCAAGCATGCCAATTGCGGATATTTTCTTGGTTGGCTTTTAACCAAGCATCCGCAGGCCGAGCTGTTCCGAGTTCAACCCAACGGCGAAGTGCTGTTGCACCATCACCTAATACTGATTGATCGACATTGTGGCGGCGGCCAAATTTAGCAGCATCGATATCAACTTGAATAAACTTAGCAGATGGATTGAAGAAATTCCGGCCAAATGGGAAATCACTGCCGACAAAGACGATCAAGTCAGCATCAGCCAACGCTTCATTTGCTGGTTTAGTAGCGACACGAGCAGCAAAACCTAAAAAGTTTTCATATAAATCAGGTACAATCCCTTTGGCTAAAACAGAAGCTGCAACGGGCATTGAAAAATGTTCAGAAAAGGCTTTGATGGCATCGAAGTTGCCGCGAACCCCTTGTCCGATGTAAAGAACTGGTTGATGCGCTGCTTCGATCAAAGGTAAAGCAGCTTTCAAATCTGTTTCGTCAGGGAAAACGACACCTGTTTTATGATTTTTTGCCGTTGCAATTTCTGCTTCTTCGATTTCTTCAAAGCCGAAATCAACAGGGATCGTAACAACTGCGACACCTTTTTGCTGATACGCTGCTTTGATCGCTTCATCGATTACGTGAGGCAAACTTTCTGGTGTCATCACTGTACGATTATAAACACTGACATCTGCAAACATTGGATTTTCATTTAATTCTTGGAATGCATTGTAATTCATAGCAGTAGAGGCTACCTGTCCCAGTAAAGCCAAGACTGGAACATGGTCCATTTGCGCGTCATAAAGACCGTTAATCAAGTGACTAGCACCAGGACCTGCAGAACCAAAGACAGCGCCTACTTTACCTGTTAATTTTGCATCAGCTGCGGCTGCTAAAGCGCCTGCTTCTTCATGGCGGACTTGAACATACTTTACTGCTTCGCGTTCATGGTATAACGCATCCATCGTTGAGTTGAATGAACCGCCAGGAATCCCGTAAATATGATCGATTCCCCAAGCTTCTAAAACATTGACCATCGCTACGCCTGCATTAATTTTTGCCATCTTCTTCACTCACTTTCATTTTGTAAGTTACCTACCTAAAAAGTATAACGCGTCTAAAAAAAACCAGCAAAGAAAGTGTCTCACAAGAAGTTTACAGGTATACCTAAAATATGCTAAAGTGAATATGAATAACCGTTTTCAGGATACCAGTCTAAAGTTTGTTAGTTTCATTAAGCTTTTTAGAGTTAAATGAAATCGGATGCAGAGAAAATAAATTTTCAATGGATCAGCAAATGGCTAGGTTATCCATAGAAAGAGAAATATCAGAATAACTAATATGGAGGTTTGTATGATTGAATGGTTATTGGGCCTGTCAGCCTGGCAACAAGCGTTAGTAGGAACGCTGTTTACTTGGGGAATGACCGCGTTGGGAGCTGCATTGGTCTTCTTCTTTAAAAATATTAACCGCAATGTGTTGAATTTGATGTTGGGTTTTGCCTCTGGGGTGATGATTGCGGCAAGCTTTTGGTCGTTGTTAGATCCGGCGATTGCAGCAGCTGAGTCGAATGGTTCGATTCCTTGGTTGGTGGTCAGTATTGGTTTTGGTCTTGGCGGCCTGTTTCTTTATATAGCGGATAAGACTATTCCTCATATGCATTTTGGTCCTAATAAAGAAAAAGAAGGCTTTCCTAGTCATTTAAAGCGAACAATTTTATTGGTGTTTTCCATTACGCTACACAATATTCCTGAAGGCTTGGCAGTTGGTGTGGCTTTTGGGGCAGCAAGTGAAGCAACGAATCCCACCGCGGCGGTTTTGGCTGCAATCTCTGTATCATTAGGGATCGGGATTCAAAATTTTCCAGAAGGTGCGGCAGTATCAATTCCTTTGCGTCAAGAAGGGCTGAGCCGGACAAAATCATTTATTTACGGACAAGCGTCGGGACTTGTAGAACCGATCGCGGCAGTAATCGGAGCACTTTTAGTAACAAGTGTTCAACCGTTGCTGCCGTATGCTCTTTCTTTTGCAGCCGGTGCAATGATCTATGTTGTAGTGGAAGAATTAATCCCAGAAGCTCAAGCAACAACAGACAGCAAACATCACTTTGGAGTCTTTGGAGCGATGTTAGGATTCATTATTATGATGATTTTAGATGTTGCGTTGGGATAAAAAAACGTCGAAAGCTAATAAAGCTTTCGACGTTTGCTATTTTAATAGGTCCGCCCGCGACGTTTGGTCAACCAGTTGACTAAGAAGTAAGCGATGGCTAACGGAATGGCAATTCTAAAGAATAAACCGATCAGGCCTGAAATAAGGGGACCAACAATACTTAAAATCAAACTAGCAACTAAGAAAAAGCCGACAACAGCTAAAATTCGTACAACCATAGGGTAATCTTTCATCATTTTAATTTCCTTCTTTCCATTTGTTTTAACTTAAACATAGTTTAGCAAACAATTTTCTCACTTACGTCCAACTTAAGACGTATTTATTGGCAAATCTGTTGTTTTTTTGTTTAATAGGAGCTGAGATACTAAATTTTAGTAAGTAACGAATGGAGTTAAGAGAAAATGCCAAAGTCACGAATTGAGGCTTTTACAGATGCAGTTATCGCCATTATCATGACCCTATTAGTGTTAGAACTACATGAGCCTAATGGTCCTAGCTGGTCCGCTTTTTTACAAATGGAGCATAAATTTATCGTTTATTTGATCAGTTTTGTCAGCTTGGCAATCTATTGGAATAATCATCATCATCTTTTTCAGCTAGTCCGAAAAGTAGATGGCTGGGTATTGTGGGCTAATAATTTTTTGATTTTAATGATGACGCTCTTTCCTTATGTCACTGCTTGGGTCGGAGATTATCCTTTTTCTTGGCCGCCGCAAGCTTTGTACGGCTTGGTGACGTTAGGAACAGATTTTGCTTACTATCTGTTAGTGCGGGCACTCGTAAGAGCAAATGGGAAAGAGTCTAAAATTGGCCAATTGTTTAAGCATTATCCGAAGTCTTATCTATCCATTGGCTTAGCGATAGTAGCATTAATTTTAGGGAAATTGATTGCCCCGATTGCGGTATTAGTTGTTAATGTCTTGATTTTATTAATGTGGTTTATTCCGGAAAAATCCATCGAGAAAATCCTGTAAAAAGTGCAGCCAGGTGTTGCGCTTTTTTTCGTTGCAATACCTTAATTTCAGAGAAAAAATTTGTCGAACAGGTTTAACTAGGGGATTTTCGGACATACTGACATACTAAAGAAGCTTCCGTTATAGGCTACCGAAAAAAATTCCTAAGATCATTTCTTTTTCTTATTTCTCTTGTTTTTCCCTTTTTTCTTCTTTTGATTTCCTCCAGTTTTTTTCTTTCCACTATTCCCCGAAGCTTTGGTAGCCCTTCTGTTCAATGTTTTGTTTTTTCGACCTTCATCGATTTGTTCTTTGGTTTTTCCATAGCGTAAGTAGTTGATATCCATTTCATGCGAATTTTCGGCGGATTCAATGGCAGAAGCAGATTCCAGAGTAGACAGCTCCAGCCTCGTTGGCGTTTTTTCTTTCGACAGTGGTGGATATTTCGCTTCTACTTTAGCGGCTTCTTCATCGTAATAA
>OLPB01001420.1_pt1 | contig 10695 bp, 9 predicted proteins | sample 1672001 | NCBI WGS metagenome assembly OLPB01 (sample SAMEA3136635, study PRJEB25190) | human gut metagenome | biome: human gut; feature: human-associated habitat; material: faeces | place: Austria | collected 2013 | reverse complement strand
GGTTTTACAGGACGTTTTGTTACAGACAGTTTGGATGCTGAAGGTATTAAAACTACTTAGAATGGTGAGGCTGTAATGGTATTAGGAAAAGTAAGTGATTTTTTAATCAAGCATCAAAGATTGTTAACGTACTTAAGTATTTTTGCTGCGTTAATGTTATTAATGCGCTTAGTGTATGATGATGTTTTGATTGACCATGATAATCCCATCGTTTTAGCAATCTTTATAGGAATACTAGTTCTTTGGACCCTAGCATCTTACCTTAATCGAAGACAGCATATGCTATCCCACTTTATCTTACAGAGTTCGAAACTTATTAACGTCTATGCTGTAGACTTAGATTATCGTTTTATTGCGGTTAATAAGAATGATATTCGGCTCATGGAAGAAATCTTTTATTTCACTCCCAAAATTGGTGACTTTCCAATGAATTATCTTAATAGTGAAGATGCTGCGCGTTTAAAAGCAAATGTTGATCGTGCGAAAAAGGGTGAAACATTTATATTTATGGATACTATTAAGACAGGCGACAAAACGCTTTACTGGCAAAATATGTATTCTCCCATTTATAACAATCGCCAAAAAGTGATTGGTGTTTTTTGTTTTGTTCTTGATGTTACAGAGCAGAGACTTCATGAACTTGAAATACAGAGGATGGCATACGAAGATGTTTTAACACGGGTTCATAATCGACGATATATTGAGCTTGCTTTTGAGGAATGTCTGACACGTAAAGAAGAACAAATTACGGTTATTATATCTGATTTGGATAAATTCAAGGAAGCAAATGATACCTTTGGACATGCTACGGGAGATAAGATTCTAATTGAATTTGGTGATATTTTAACGAAGATAATGCCTGAAAGTGCTGTAATAGCAAGGTTAGGTGGAGATGAATTTGCGGTTTTACTCCCTGGAGTTTCTGAAAATCAAGCTGAATTTTTAATAAAACTTGTTCAAGCAGAAATGACTCTCAAAGATATGGGGATTACAGCATCTTTAGGTGCTTATACGGACTCTTATCAATCACATAAAAACTTCGTTGATTTTTTTGCAATAGCTGATAAGAAAATGTACGAAAATAAAAGTCAGAAAGGAAAATCAAATGTTTGACATTATTCTAGTCGATGACGGTAGTGGAGCTGATTTTGCACCGTTATTTGCAATAGCGCAGAGTAACTATGCTTGTCATTTGCAAAGACACGCTGATAATAAAGGAAAAGGTCGTGCTTTAAAAACGGCTATTTCATATATTTTGGACAATTTTCCTAATGCCAAAGGAATTGTGACGATTGATTCTGATGGTCAACACACCTACGAAGACATGATGAAATGTTTGGCTGAATTTTTGCAACATCCTGATAGTTTGGTGCTGGGTGTTAGAACATTTGAAAAATCTGTTCCTTTACGTAGTAAATTTGGAAATTTATTGACAAGAGACGTCTTGGGGGCTATGACAGGTATGAACGTTTCTGATACGCAAACGGGGCTTCGTGTGATTCCTATGTCATGGTTGCCAAAACTCTTAACCGTGGAGGGTGAACGGTATGAATTTGAGATGAATATGTTACTTGAGGCAAAAGAGGACAATATTCTGATTTGTGAAGTTGGCATTGCAACGATTTATTTGGATGAAAATCAGTCGTCGCATTTTGATGCGATTCGTGACTCGATTAGAATTTACAAGGTTTTCTTCAAGTACATTTTTTCAGCATTGTTTTCCTTCTTGGTTGATATTGTTGCTTTTACGATTTTAATTTCTTTGTTTAATGGATTGAGTTTTAGTGCGGTGACGTTAGCTTCGATTTTAGCGCGTGTGATATCATCTGTTGTTAATTTCACCTTGAATCATAAGGTGGTCTTTAAACGAGGTCAATCAAATAGTGCGATAAAATACTTCACTTTGGTGGTAGTACAGATTGTTTTGTCAAGTTTATTGGTAACAGTTCTAGGAAATGCCTTGACGACGCTGCCAATTTCATTGGTGAAGATTTTAGTTGACGGTACACTTTTCTTTGTCAGTTATTTTGTGCAAAAACATTTGATTTTTAGTGGAGGTGAGAATGAAGACTAGTAAGAGGATACTCTATTTCGTTGCATTTGTAACGACTGCCTTTTATTTAACTTGGCGTTTGGTGGCGACTATTCCGTGGCATGATTCATGGTTTGCGCTGATCTTTGGGATTTTATTGTGGGGAAGTGAGGTAGTTTCAGCCATTACAGGCTACATTCTCATTTGGAATAAGCAAAAGGACTTTGAGCTTGAAAAGCCTGAGATTGCTAAGGAGCGTTACCCAGATGTGGATGTTTTGATTGCAACGCATAATGAGGATCCAGAGTTGCTTTATAAGACGATTAATGCCTGTACTTTTATGGAATATCCTGATAAGTCTAAGGTGCATATCTACGTCTGTGATGATACCAATCGTCTAGAAGTTGCCAAATTGGCTGATGAGCTTGGTGTTGGTTATTTTGGTTTGGCGGATAATAAAGATGCCAAATCAGGAAACTACAATAATGCTTTACGTCAGACGTCATCACCTTTGGTGGCGACATTTGATGCGGATATGATTCCTTATCGTGAATTCCTGTTGGAAACTGTGCCTTATTTTGTTGAACAAGTTGAGGCTTATGAAAATGGTGACGATTATGATAAGTCAAAAGTTGGTTTGATTCAAACGCCACAAAGTTTTTACAATGCTGATATTTTCCAATTTAACTTGTTTTCAGAATCAACCTTACCAAACGAACAAGATTTCTTTTCCAAAGAAATTAATGTTTGCAATAATTCGCACGGTGCAGCGGTTTATACGGGGTCTAATACGCTTATTTTCCGCAAGGCGATTGAAGATGTTGGTGGTTTTCCGACAGATACCATTACGGAGGATTTCGAGCTAGGTGTTCGGATGAATGCGGCTGGTTATGTAAATTATTCGACGAAAAGTCCAATGGCTAGCGGGTTAACGCCAACAGATTTGAAGAGTGTCATCAAACAGCGCGCGCGCTGGGGACGTGGCGTTATTCGCAGTAGCTACAATATGAATATCTTCTTTAATCCCAAATTGACAAAGGGGCAAAGAATTGTTTATATTAATGGCTATCTTTATTGGTGGTCTTTCTTTAGACGGTTATTGTATATCTTGGCACCGATTTTATATACGGTTTTCCATGTGCGTGTGGTGGTGTCAAATATCTGGCTACTGTTCCTATTCTGGTTGCCAAGTTACGCATTGACACACTTGTCAATGCGAGAAGTCTCAAAACAATACCGAACACAGGTTTGGGGAGAAATTGTGGAAACGATTTTTGCTCCGTATTTGTTTATTCCCATGATGTTGGAGTCCTTTGGCATTAGCGATAAAAAATTTAAGGTGACACGTAAGGGAAATGATACGTCGTGGACGTTGTACCTTTATGCGCTTCCTTATCTTGTTTTATGGGGATTAGCCGTTTATGGTTTGGTGACTTTTAACTATGGAAAATTTGGTTCAGAGCTTTTTTATGGAAGTATTATCAGTTTTTGGTTGATTTATCATATCATCAATTTGACCTTTGCGATTTTCTGTGCGCTTGGTCGTCCGATTTATCGCTCAAGTGAGCGTTTTACTGTTGATGAAGCTATGGTTATTGAGGTTGATGATGATTCTTACCAAGTGAGAGTCTGTGATATTTCAGAAACGGGGATTTCATTCTATACGGATTTACCATTGTATTTGCCGAAAGAAAAAGAACTGACGCTTAATTTGCAATCACGTGATTACCATGCGAGGGTAAAAGGTCATGTTGTTCGTGTTTTTGCGATTGATAATGGTTGGCGCTACGGCGTTCAATTTTCAGAAATTCCTGAAGCTGATAAGCGCGAATTTTATCAGTACATTTATGACCGCATTAATCACAATCTTCCGAAGGAAAAAGACCCTTGGATGACAACATGGGATGATTTATTTGAGAACTTTAGTCAACGTTTCCAAAATAATGAACGTCCTGTTTCAGCCTATGACCAAGTAGCTTTTCCGAAAGTTCGTGTTAATGAAGAGGTTCAGGTTGCTGGAAAAAAATGCCAGCTTAGAAAGACAGATTATTATTACATGACATTTTCTGGAAAATTGACAAATCCTAAAAAAGGACCGAATGTCGCATTTACCTACAAAGATTTGCCAATTCAGTTGACTTTTGTGTCCTATGATATTGATAGAGACGAATCGCTTTATCGAGTTACCAATTTAGCGGATTTGGATAGCTTACCTGCTTTTAAAGCCTTAGCAAATGAATGGAGAGGGAGAGTATGATTAGTATTGCTAGATTACTGTTGTTCTTTGTGATTACCATGGGGTACAATGCCTTTTTCCGTAATACTGTGAAGATGAATCGCAGTCTGACATGGGTGTTTACATTTTCAGTCATTACATTGGTATTGTACCTTGGTAGTTTGTTAGGCTTTATGTTGCAGACCGTGTATGTCATTTCTGTTTTGGGCTGTCTTTTGAGTCTTTATTATCTTTGGGCGGTATGGAAAAAGAAATATCGCTTTGGGAGACTTGATTATATTGCGCTTGGAATGATGGCTTATTTGCTTTTGTTTGGAATAACGCTCTGGCATTCACCGCTTTTACATTATGATAATTTTACGCATTGGGCAACGATTGTAAAATTTTTCCATATCAATAATGCTTTGCCAACACAGCAGGATACGATTATTAGTTATTATACCTATCCTGTTGGAAGTTCACTTTTCATTTATTTTTTCACGACTATCGTAGGCTTTTCAGAAGGTAGTATGTTGGTCGGGCAATTCTTCTTGATTGCTTCCAGTCTTTATGCCATGTTTGCGGCACTTCGTGATGATCGACGTGTCTTAATGGTTAGCATGATTTTTGCTTCGTTTGCTGTTTTTAATACGTTCAACGTTGCTATTCGATTAAATAATTTGCTGGTTGATTTTCTGCTTCCGGCCTTGGCCTTGGCAGCCATAGCAGGTTGTTTTGTCTATCGTAATCGTTTCTGGTTTTTGTCGCTAAATACGGCGGTAATTCTTGGATTATTAAGTATCGTCAAAGTAAGTGGACTTTTCTTTGTCGCTCTCGTTTTAGTAGTTTATGTGGTTTGTATTGTGCGTTTACTTGTTCGTAAAAGAGCACGTTTAAAAGCACTAGTGCTGCTCATAATGACCTTGCTAGTCAGCTGTCTTCCTTTTGTTATTTGGCAAAAGCATGTGACGGATAATTTCCCAAATGCCTCAAGTGCCAAGCATGCGGTGTCCATGTCAGAACTTGATCAGGTATTGACTGGAAATCTGTCAGGCGACCCACAAAAAATTATCACTCTTTTTGTCAAATCGGTGTTTACGTTTGACAGTTTGGCAAGCAATGGAATTTTGATAATCAATCTGATTATGCTGATTGCCTTTATTGTGATTGGTATTCGTTTGAAATATAAGAAATTTGTCTTGTTGACTTGGGGATTTGTTGATATTTCGATTGTGACTTACTATATTGGCATTTTACTCATGTATCTGACAGCAATGCCGACTGATGAAGCGTTAGAATTAGCAGGATTTGAGCGCTATGCTTCGAGCATCGTTATCTTTGCTTTTGGTTGTTTGACCATGGCTTTAGCATGGGTAATGGACAAGTGTCTGTATGAAAAAATCATTAGTAAACGTAATGCTAGGTCTTACAAGAGCTTATTTAATAAACACTTGTACCAATACGCGAGCCTTGTTTTGACAGTTTATGCCATTGGAATGTTCTTGTCAGAAAATAATAGCATTGTTTACAATAACAATCAGGAAACAAACGAGGTCGTAAAAGAAATTCATCAGTTTACTGGAAGTCAGAGTAATTCGTCAACGGATAGAATTTTGGTTGTAACAGCAGATAAGGAGAATGTAGATAATTATTTTGTCCAATATGCTAGTCGTTATTATCTGTGGGATGTCAATGTTGATGCCAGAGAAAATTTTGTGTCGGTTGACCAAGAATTTTTAGATTTAATGGCATCATACAGCGACAGCGCAACAAGTTATTACCTCAGCAATGAAAATATCGATACTAGAGATGGTTCCAATTTAACAGACGATGACTTTATTGCACTCTTAAAAACGTATGACGAAGTCTTGATTTTAGATGACCATTATACGTTTAATGCCTTGACGAAAAAACTATTTGGTCGGACATATTCCCCAGGATTGTATAAAGTATCAGATATTCTTGCTGGAAAAGGGTAAGTTTTCTAGCTTTATCAAGCATAAGTCTTGATATTTCAAATAAAATATTCTATTACAACAAAAAATATGTAGAAGGAGGCGGAGTTTGTGACTTCGCCTCTTGTGGTGCTCAAAAGACTTTCTTGAACATTGGAGAGGAAGCTAAGATAAATCCGTTTGAATTATCTGCTCTAATCATCACACAAAGCGAGGTCCTTAAAGGATGCAATCCACGTTCCACACACTCAACACTAGTATAGAAAGATCTCATATCCGCAAAAGCAATATCAGATTTTGGTTCCCGTGAACAATCAAAATAGCCCATTATCTATCTATTTTATAGTTGTTTTCCCAATATTCCCTTTCACCTTTTCCTATGCCTTCTGGTAATTGCTTCAAACATTGTCCCATACTTTGATATTTAACAATTTCAGTTATTTCAGCCAAAGAAAGTCGATGAGATGCTCTGCTAAAGTCCGTATCGAAGTAATCAACCTCTTCTATTTCAACTAAAATCTCATAATTTTGATCAAGATAATATTTAATTTCAGATGGTACTAACTTCTCTGATTCTTTAAAAAACAAATGAATATGGCCGTTTGAAGACAACAATCGTTCTCTGATATTAGTTGATTTTCCAATATAAAAACAGACTTTTTCATCTTCTAAAATGGCAAAAAACTTATATACACCCACAATATCTTTTTCCAAAATTTCTGAGGGGATAGTGATATTCCTCATTTTAGCTTTTTCTAATTTTGCTTTATACGTCATTCCCATGGTATTCTCCTAACTTACACCTCTAATGGCATAAAGTCTCCTACAATTTTACCCACAATACGAGGGTTTTCATCATAAGGAATATAGATGTCCTTATAAGCCTTGTTAATAGAAACTAGGCGTAGCCCCTCTTCCTCACGGTAGACTTTCTTGATAAAGGTCTGAAAGTTCCACACTACAGCATAGACTGCTCCATCATAATCAAAACCTGTCTCACGGATTAGAGCTACTGAACCATCATGATATTTAGGTTCCATAGAATCACCATATACCCACGAGGCAAAATCATGAGCTAGTTCTTCATTAAAATAAACAGTGTCATAGTTGCGATCATCATAAACAGAGGCACCGATACCAGCCGACATCTTTTCGTATACATGGTACTCATAGAGATTTTCTGAAACCGTAACAATTTTTCTAGATTCTTCTTGAACTAACTTACGAGTATATTCTAAAACTTGATTTTTACCTTTATTCGACAATGTATTATACAAACGAACAATTTCAATCTCCGTAAAATATCCTTTTGGTACTCTGAGTATTTGTTCTAGTCGTTTTACTTTCTCTTTGGATGGTTCTTTTACCCCTCGTTCCCATGCAGAATAGGCTTGATAGCTAATTCCTAATTGAGCTGCAATATCTTTTTGTGTCATTTTTAGCTCTTTTCTACGAGATTTAATTTTTTCTGGCTGATACATAGTTCACCTCACATTAATAATAATTGTAATTCTGCTTTATTCCTTGCCTCTTCATCTGAGAATTTTTCTTTATCCCAAACATAGGCAATAGACTTTCCTTTGTTATAAACAAGCCACGTCTTTATATTAATATTACTTGCTTTAATGGCTTTCCAGTTGGCTTGGTTTAATAAATCTGGGTATTCTAGACTCGTTGCAAAGCCTACCTCACTAACTCTCTTCTTAACCTGATTTATAAGTGAAGGTTGAAACTGATGGAACTCCTCGATAATTTGTTCTCTAATATCATGAAACAAACGAAAAATAGAAGCATTCTTCCCTTCAATATAGGTCTCAACTGCTTGTTTGATTTCACTATCTTTACCAGGATAATATTCCCGTAGAAAGTCCAAAAGACGAAAAAACAAAGCCTGTTTTGAAACTGCGAGACTATTTTGTACTTGATGGAAGGTCTCGCAACTATAATATATTTTTGATAAAAGTACAATATCAGGCATCAATACTACTGCTGAAAAGACATTGGCTTCTCGTTCTAGCAAATTCTCTTGATTATCAATAGATTCCGCGAAATAGTTCCCATCATGTTTAAGAATAAAATGGCCCAATTCATGGCAGAGTGTAAAATTCTGTTTTACTTTTGGATTATCTCTTTCATAAGAGAAACTAGTTCCCAATTCATCAACTACTGTCAATCCTTCTATCTTATGATTAGAAAAATGGTGGCTAATCACTTGAATTTGGTGCTTTTGAATACAATGTTGAAAAAAATAATCGAAATTATAATTCAATAATGGAATATCAGCATTTTTCATATACTGATATAACACTCGTTTTGTTGCATTACTTACTTTTATATACAATTCATCCAATGACTAATACCTCCTTTAAGTATAGGCCACAACAGACTAAACCAATTTGGTTGAGTTTATTGTATAAAAAAAGTGGACTATTGTCCACAACTTACCTATTTCTCTTTTGCAAAATAGAAGAAGTATCTTGAATCTTTGGTCATACTCTTTTGTTCAAGTAATTCCCCTAGTTTTTCCTTTTTAATAACAATACATTCAAAAGCTCTATCTGAAGTTTGAACAGCAAAAATATAAAATTTTATGTCCTTGTCTTCTGTCTTCATTTTTGTTAACACGTTCCATGAATGCCAGGCCCATTTTTTCTCACCCTTTTCCTTCATGTCAGGAATATAGTTTTTACTCCTACTTACGAACGAATTACCTTCAGTCATCATATCAAACTCTGTTTTTCCCAACTTTTTAAGTGCATCAAAAATTTGTTGTTTAATATTAGATTTATGATCATTAAGCGTTACTTTTATTGATTGTTGACACTCTATAAATTCATTTATTTCTCCAAAATCAGATAAATCTCTATTTTCATAAATTAAATTATCTCTCAAAGAACACTCCAACTTAGATTGTTCTAACGTACCCTCTTCATTAATTGTAGGCTTTATTCCTTTTGAATCTTTCTCTTCATCTTTTTGTTCAGTAGTAGATAAGAGAATATTTCCAAAATCATCCTCATAGAAGTATCTCTCTAGCTTAACATCATCTCCTATTTCAGAAAGGTCGTCAGGAGTTAACTTACTTTCCATGAAGGTATCATAAAATTCATAAAAACCATCATTAGAAAGAAAATCATCAAAATTTTCTGGTTTGAATTTACAACCATAGAATCTTGATGAACGTGTATATTCTCGAAATATACTAGAATTCTTACAAAAATCTAAAGCATAAACATCCTCAGCATTTTTAGCATGGTCAGGAACATTGGACATATTACTAATTATTTTATTATTTAGTTTTCTCCAAGAATCATATATGCTATTTATTTTATTTCTATCACTTGATTCTTTGTATTTATTAGACTTAGACCATTCTTTAAGTATTTCTTGAATCATTATAAACAAAGACGTAAAATCTATCGGGTGCATTTCTTTATTTTCTGATATCTTATAAAACTCCTCAACTCTTTCAATTATTTGTTCGAGATTTACAATAGTCAAAATTTGACTCATATTATCTATAGAAAAATTTTTATTCCAGGTAAGATAATCACTTTTTATTTCAGTATATTTTTGATATTTGTATCGTTCCTTCTGAATCTTCTTTTGCTCTTCTTGATGTGCTTCACTATCAGCTTTTTCCTTTTTATCTCTCCTATACCATGTATAGAATGTTGGAAAAGCAACTGTAACTCCAACAATAACCTCCCCTGAGACTAATTTAGAAAACAAACTATCTTCAGAAGGGAAACAATGATACCCTACAAAAATTATGAATAATAATATCAAAGAAACAGATGCTGCATTAGTAAAATCTCTTAAAAAATCATTAGTTGAATTCTTCTTTTGATACAGATATAAAGCTAAAAATAAAATAGAAAGAATTATTGTAATCCATAATAAATCATTATTAAAATTTGTTAAACAACTCACTAATTTTTTCTCCCAAAAGCTTTCTTCCGTTCTTCCATAAACTCGATTAGTTCTTTTTTGAATATTTCTTTTTCTTCTTCAGTCAGACCTTCTGAATTCATACGGAAAAGCAATTCAATATTATCTAGTTCATCAGTTCTTTCTTCTGAATTACCTACTAAATAGTCAACTGACACATTTAAAATTTGGGCAATCTTGACTAGATTTTCTTGTGTTGGTTTTTTCTTTCCTCTTTCCCAGTCCGCATAAGAAGATTGGACTATTCCCAATTTACTAGCTAGTTCAACTTGTGTCAGGTGAGCTTGTTTTCTTAACTCTTTTAAACGCTCCGAAAATTCCATTTTAAACCTCAAAAAATATTTTTAACTTTTTTCAATTAACCTCTTGACAAATATCGCCCTTAGCGATATTATGTAGATATAGCTGATAGCGATATTCTTAAAAAAATAATAATCACTATCAGAGTGAGGTCATTGACAACTAAATAAAAAGTGCGTCTGACAACCAGAGGACTGATCATCAGAACAACACATAAACTTCGTACCTTTATTGTAAATGTT
>OLPB01001414.1_pt1 | contig 10756 bp, 10 predicted proteins | sample 1672001 | NCBI WGS metagenome assembly OLPB01 (sample SAMEA3136635, study PRJEB25190) | human gut metagenome | biome: human gut; feature: human-associated habitat; material: faeces | place: Austria | collected 2013 | reverse complement strand
AGCTAGTAAAAATGCCGAACAGGCATTTTCTACGCCGCGACTATCTTCACATTTTTTCTATCTCAAATTTCTGGTTTTCGTCTCTTTAGTCTAGCAAATTAGTAGTTAAAGATATTCCATAGTGTTTTAAATCAACTTTTCCATTTTTTACTTCCACACCATCTTCTTCCAAACGTTTTGCCTGCTCTCCTTCCCCTCCAAATACAAAAGCCTCTGCAAGTTCTCCTTTGGAGTTTACCACTCGAAAACAGGGGATTGTTTCCGGATCAGGATTTTTATGAAGAGCATTTCCAACTGCACGTGACATCTTTGGATTGCCTGCCATAGCCGCTACCTGCCCATAAGTTGCTACATGACCTTTTGGAATACGTTTGACTGCTTCATAAATTCGTTTTGTTGGACTGTCTGTTATCAGGTCATAACTTTCTGTAATCATTCGTTTAATTTCTTTTACAGGTATTGTTCCATCAAGTATTATTGTATTCCAGTGCTTTTTATTTTGATGATATCCCGGAATGACCGATGGGTATACTTCTCTCCAGAAATCTCTCCATTCTGGTTCTACTTTTACATTTAACTGAACAAATCTATCTTTTTCATATATCCATAAAAATACTTTTTTGCTTTCTTTTACTCTGATGAGCTGCCAGTTTGGATCGCGAAACGGAGCATCTACATATGTATTGGGAAAGGATAGACCATATTCAATTGCTTCTTTTCTTGTAATCATACAAAATTCTCCAATATTTTTTTTCAGGAATACCTCGGTATTCTTAGAATCTTTTTGTTCCTATTTTCATTCTGACTGCTCCCACAGGCAAGCCTGTGGGGTTCTGATTATCAAGTGTAGCTTGTAATCGTACACCATTTGCAGGCTTTGGAGTTACAAGTGTAAATCTATTTAAATCAGGATTTTCATTACCAAGCAGTCCAACGACCACATTAACGGCAAAATTCTGCTTTTCAGCAAGGAAGTACAGTCAATCTCCCTTATTATTAAGTTATTAAGCTATTTTAATTCCGCTGTTTAATACTTTAATCTTATGAGCCTTAATCCACGTGATTAGGGCTTTTTCTTTCTTATAGCAATTATCAAACTTGGTTATACATTTGTTTTTATCTATATTCTGTATCTTATAGTCGTAACAGTAAAGCAGGAATGATGAATACCAATCCCTTTGTACCTCAGTACCATCTTGTAGCTTATATAATCGGTCAGATAGTTTCTTTTTGATATAGTCATCAACAGTATGGTCGTACTGTGAGGCTCTGTAATTATTTGGTACTTCTATATATGTACCACCAGTCGTCTTAAACTTCTTTTCCACTGTAGTCTGGAACCCAGAGGGGCATCGGTTCTTTATGGATTTACCAAAACGCTTCTTCTTATTGAACCTGCCTTTGTCATTAACCGCAGTTTCTTTCGCTCGCTTCATAAGTTTGCTGGCGTTTTTAGGTTCTGTGACAAATGTATCTCCAAGACTTCGTAAATGGTTAGCATCTTCGTTTATTGCAAGCTGTCTGTTCACTGCATTAATACGGCATAATTCAGAATGTTTTGCTTTCAGTTTCTTATAATGATTTGAATATTTCCAAGTCTTACGACCTTTCTTAACCGTACCGTCTTCATTGTAGTTTTGTGGATTTGCTGCTCGCCTTGACCTGTCCATAGCACGATAGAGCAGACGTTCTTTTCTTTCAGAAGTCTGTATGCTGTTGCCACGCTCTGAAAGATTCTTTAAACCAACTTCCGTATCAGATGTATAAGCAACAGTCTGTGTGCCAATATCGGCACCTATCACCCCTTTACCATACTTGTGACGAGGATTGCCATGCTTATCATACTTTAGTTTTGTTTTGCCCTCAATGGTCAGATGCAAATATACCCTGTATTTACCTCGTATCATCTTAATAACAAGAGTGGCATAGCAAGGTCTGTATGTGTCTATGTAATAAGCGTCTTCTATGAGAGTATTTACCGCTTTGTTATTCACAATCTCAGGTTCGGCAAGATATGTTAAAACGGCATCTGCTTCGTCCTGTTGAAATCTGTCATTTACCTGTATTCCGAAAGCGGTTTTGCCAAGTTTGAACTGCAATCTGTCATCTTTTACAGATATTGGAATGCCACGATTTATCTGTTTTGCTCGAATGCAAGGCAGTTCTCCATATTTTGAGAAATGAATAGCTTTACCATTACCATACAAGCATTTCTCGATACCTCGCCAAACATCCTCCGCTTTTGTTAATGCAAATACAGCATCGATTCCATATTTCTTGCCTATAGGAATCATAGATTTTCTGCAATAATCCCATGTGACATTATAGGCTTTCTGCATTTCGTTAAGTTGATCAGCTAAATCCTTACGTTTCTTTTTATCCTTGGTAGAACCATAGAGTTTTAGCAACTTGCGATATTTTTTAGTACGTATAAGTTGGTCATAATTCTTTCTCATAAAACTAACAAGCTCATTACCTGCTTTGCGTATCTTATCAGAAAGAATCACAACTTTAAGTGCATCGGAATAAGGCATATCGGTCTCAACAACCAAAATATGCCTGTCAGAAAGTTTATGAAATTGTTTTAGGAGTTTTTTATATTCTTCATCACTTATCATTTTTCTGCTCCTCGATATACTTAATTACTGTAGCTTCACTTATATTCCCAACTGTTGACACAAAATATCCTCTTGACCATAGAACACCACATTTCGCATAGAACTGTTTTAATTTTGGGAATGCTCTAAATAATTCGATAGCACTGATACTTTTTAGGGTTCTTACAACATCACAGGGAGCAACCGTCTGCGGAACATCTATGAAAATATGTATATGGTCAGGCATCACTTCAAGTGCCTTAATGTGATAATTATAATCATCACAGATTTTCTGTAATATCTGTTTCAAGGTATCCTCTACATTGCCTTTTAATACCGAAAATCTGAATTTCGGACACCAGATGATGTGATACTGTATCAGATATTTACAATGTGATGCTGAATGATATTGTTCCTCACTCATGAGCTTGTTCTCCAAGTTGATATTTTTCCTGAATACCTCTACGCATCAAATCAAGAAATGTGATAGTTTCACCCTCCTCGACAGAATAGATACGTGCAAGGTTTTCAAGTTCCGCTTTCCACTCAGAGGGAATAGATATATTGACTTGTACATTATTTGATTTTAGTCGTGCCATAATATTCTCCTAATTATAATCTTCGCAACAATATTCTTCCTCTACAATTTCTTCATCATGAACCATGCAATGCAAAATATCATTTCCATTATCTGATGGCTCAGAAAAAGAATTTACACGATTCAAACAATCTTTTGGACATTCATACATATGCTTAAAATTCTTTCTTTTATATTATGCATAGATTATATATTTATTCTATGCTTAAGTCAAGTCAAAAAAAGTGGCTTTCATCCCTCACGCAAGCATGTGGGTTTTTCGCCACAAATTTATAACATACTCCTGCTAAAAGAGACGGTGTTGTTTTTAGATGCCGGCAAGTGCTATGAAAAATTCCAGGACATTCTTGAATTTTTTATTAATCAAAACTTTTTTCTCCATTTTTTTACTTCTATATGTTATAATCAAACAGCAGACTCTGCATTTTTTCGCTATGCAGTTTTGCAATGTATCATAAGCTTATATCTCAAAGGGAGATTATGAAAGCATATAAAAATATATAAAATAATAAGTGAGGTAGAATAATGAACAAAATCAAGATTGGTATTGTAGGTTATGGTAATATTGGTCGTGGTGTGGAGCAGTCAATTAAGCGTAATGATGATATGGAATTGGCAGCGGTATTTACAAGAAGAGATCCTGCTACTGTATCTATTCAGACAGAGAGTGCTGCTGTGAAGCATTTTGATGAGATGGCATCTATGAAAGATGAGATTGACGTAATGATTCTTTGTGGTGGTTCTGCAACAGATCTTCCTGTTATTGGTCCGGAAGTTGCTGCTTCTTTTAATACGATTGACAGTTTTGATACCCACGCAAAGATTCCTGAATATTTTGCTGCTATGGATAATGCTTCAAAAAAAGGAAATAAAATCAGTATTATTTCTGTTGGCTGGGACCCTGGAATGTTTTCTTTAAATCGTTTGTATGCCGAGTCCATTCTTGTACAGGGAAGTACTTATACTTTCTGGGGCAAGGGTGTAAGTCAGGGACATTCTGATGCGATCCGCCGTATTGAAGGGGTTAAAAATGCAATCCAGTACACAGTTCCTATCGAAGATGCTGTGGAACAGGTAAGAAGTGGCAGTGAACCAGAACTTACGACAAGACAGAAGCATTTAAGAGAGTGCTATGTTGTTCCGGAAGAAGGTGCTGATAAAGCAACTATTGAAACAGCAATTAAAACAATGCCTAATTACTTCTCTGACTACGATACAACTGTAACATTTATTACCGAAGAGGAATTAAAGGCACATCATAGTAAGATGCCACATGGTGGTTTCGTTATCCGTACTGGTGAAACAGGATGTGAAGGTAACAAACATGTTATCGAATACTCTTTAAAACTTGATTCAAACCCAGAGTTTACAGGAAGTGTACTTGTTGCTTATGCACGTGCTGCTCACAGACTTTCTGTGAAAGGTGAATCTGGTGCCAGAAGTGTATTTGATATCGCGCCGGCAATGTTATCTCAGATGACTCCGGAAGAGTTACGAGCTAAGATGTTATAATCTTATATATTGATGTCAGGGTCAAAAGGTCAAAACGTAATTCGTGACATCAAGTTAGGGGCAAAATACTTTTTGCCCCTAACATCATATATTGAAATCCAAGGAGGGACTTTAAAACCATCATGCCAGTATTTGATTTTAGTAATATGCAGGCAAAAAAAGAGCCTGTACGCTGTACATACACCATGGTCTATTCAGATAATGATCATGCTTCACCGGAAAATCCGATTCTTATAATTGACAATACAAAGAGAGAATGGAAACATCATTCATTTGGTATTTTTGCAAATCCAAATAAACAGACTACATTTGAGTTTGAAGAAGAAGATGGTACGATCAGTGCAGATATCTTAAAAGTAGATGCTCGTTTTGTCAGTCTTTTAAAATGGCTTGGCGAACACCATATTCACATCCAGCTTTCCGGTAAAAATACTGCACAAGGATATGCAGTCTATAAAATTCAGGAAATTTCTTTTGGAGGAAGAACGAAATTATCTGCAGAAGATGGCTTTTTACAGTTTATGATCGAGCGTCTTTTTGCAAGCAGCGCTCCTGTGGAGGAAACTTCTGAGATAACTACAGAGGAAGAAGACAGTGATGAGATGAAGCTTACCAGTCTTCAGAGCATTACAGACTTTATGACTTGCGCCGGAAGAACGCTTCCTGATAATATCCGCCTGTGGGCCAGAAGAAACCTTGCTGTTGCCCGTTCACGCGAAGTTTCTCCAGAAGAACGACGCCATGCCCAGCGTGCTTTATCTATTATGATGAACATCCAATGGAAAAGCGATTATTTTAAATCTATCGATCCTGAGGAAGCACGACGGATTCTTGACGAAGAACTCTATGGAATGGAACGTGTAAAGCAGAGAATTATTGAGACAATTATCCAGATTAACCGTACACATACTCTTCCTGCTTATGGTCTTTTACTTGTAGGACCTGCCGGTACCGGAAAGTCTCAGATTGCTTACGCTGTTGCTCGTATTTTAAAGCTCCCATGGACAACTTTGGACATGAGTTCCATTAATGATCCCGAACAGTTAACCGGAAGTTCCCGTATTTATGCGAATGCAAAGCCTGGAATTATCATGGATGCTTTTTCAATGGCTGGAGAATCTAATCTCGTTTTCATTATTAACGAGCTTGATAAGGCAAACTCTGGTAAGGGAACTGGTAATCCTGCTGATGTTCTTCTGACTTTATTAGATAACCTTGGCTTTACTGACAACTACATGGAATGTATGATTCCTACTGTTGGAGTTTATCCAATCGCAACTGCCAATGATAAGAGTCAGATCAGCAGTCCTTTAATGTCCCGCTTTGCTGTCATTGATATCCCGGATTATACACCGGAAGAAAAGAAGGCAATCTTCTCTAAATTCGCTCTTCCTAAAGTTCTCAAACGAATCGGCTTACATGAAGGGGAATGTATCATGACGGATGAGGCATTAGACACTGTAATTGACATCTTTTCCGATACTACAGGTATTCGTGACTTAGAACAGGCTGCAGAGCATATCGTAGCGAATGCATTATATCAGATTGAAGTGGATCATTTAAAACAGGTCGTTTTTACCGGAGAAATGGTAAGAGAATTGCTTTTATAACTTTGATTCATAACTTTGATTCATTATGTAAAAAGTCCGATAGATCAGATATAAGGAGCTCTGCTCTATCAGACTTTTTATTTTTTATCTTATTTCATCTTAAATGCAGCTTTTCCATTCTGTTTTATATCGTAGAGGACAGCATCTGCATTTTTACATAACGATACAAAATCTTCTCCCTGTTCAGGGAAAATTACTCCTCCTGCGCTGGCAGACAATTCTACTACCTCACCTGTCGAAAGGGTAAAATGAGAAATCTTCTTCTGAAAGCTTTCCATACAGGCATAAACCGTTTCTGGTTTGACATTTTTCAGATATGCAACAAATTCATCTCCGCCATACCTGCCGAGTATACTGTCTTTCGGAAAACACTCCTGCATTGTCTGTGCAAAGTATTTCAGACAAAGGTCTCCATTACTATGACCATAGGTGTCATTATAAAATTTAAAATTATCTACATCGATAAACAGGAATATCCCCGGTTGTTTCTTTCTAAGCTCATGTTCAACATCTACCCGGAAAGCTCTGCGATTCAAGACTCCTGTCAATGCATCCGTACTGGACAGACCAATATATCGTTTTTTATCTTTTCCTATAACATCCTCTTATTTTCATACATCAGCTTATCTGCCTGATGGATTGCTTCCATGATCGGATGCACACCGCAGACCCCACCAATACTGACGGTTACATGAAAATCCGGATATTCGGTAAACACAATATTCTCAACTGCTTTTTTAATTTTTTCATTCTTCTTCAACATATGTTTTTCAGACATTTGGGGAAAAAGCAGCAAAAATTCATCTCCACCATAACGAATCAGAATATCGGTACTTCGAATGCAGGACTGAATCGCAGCAGCAATATCCCTAAGCACTACATCGCCTGCCAGGTGTCCGTATGTATCATTTACCTGTTTGAAACGGTCCACATCTATAATTTCTACACACTCCATCCCTTCCATATGAGTAAGATATGTCTCAAAATATCGTCTAGAGTATGCACCCGTCAACGCATCAGAAAAAAGTTCTCTATTCTCTCCACGACTTTTATCCAGTAAAAATCGGGTTCCATTCGCATCAATCCAGCGCCCTTCATTCATCTTAGAGAGCATTTCCAGCACACATGGTGTTCCGTTAATGCAAAGATATTTTGCAACGACATAATACATATCTCTTCTGGTAAATTCTAACTTATTCAGCATCGTTTTCTGTGTGAGGGCACGCGCTGAAATACAGTTGGCACAATTTCCTCCGTTCTCCCAGAAACCGGCACAGTGCTGATCCGTCTGCCTCAATATTCCTTTATCATCTACTTCCATGACTGCATTATGAGTCGGATCTACCAGACGGACAATATCAAAAATCTGCTTAAGCTGTTCAAATGCTGCTCTTATATCCTTTCCATCTACGTTCTCTCCTTTAGAAAGGCCATCCAGAAGAGGAAGTTCCGCTGTAACATGCTGTGGTTTAATTAACTGCCCCACTGCTCCAATATAATGATCTGGTGACGATTCTGACCAAAGTGAATGCATTCGCAGCTCACGCCACTCATAGTCATTTCCCTGTGGTAACATAATACTCATGGAAAATTCCCGATTTTCCGGTGTCGTTGCATCCAGCGCATCTTTCAAGCGATGAACATCTTTCTGCCCCAGATATTTGAAACAATTCTGATCTGCAAGATTCATGACAGAATAACGATACTGTGGCGGTTCATTCCAGTTTACTATATTGGCCAATCCGGAAACATGATCATACTCAAACTGAATCCCGCCATTTAAAGAAGCAAAAAATTCCAGCCGTTCCTGCATAGATTCGAGCATACGCTGTGCTCGGTCGCTATATGGCATACTTTTTTTCTTCATCACTTCTGCTGCCAGACGATCTGCCTCCTGCCGATATGTTTCTTCTCCCATATCTCCCTCCACTACCATACGAAGTTTGGGAGATATTTCATACAGGCATTTTAAGAGAAGCGGATTAAAAGCCCCACATTCACCAGACATGATCATATTCATCGCCGTTTCATGGTCATAAGCATTCTTATAACACCGCTTACTAGTCAGCGCATCGTATACATCTGCCAAAGCAACCACCTGGGCTGAAATCGGAATCTTTTCTCCGAGAAGCCCATCCGGATAACCATGTCCGTCCCACCGTTCATGATGCCAGCGGCAGATTTCCCATGCACTGCGAATCAGCGGTTTTTCTGATTTCATAAACATCTGCCTGATAATATCCGCACCGATTGTCGTATGTGTCTTCATGGTTTCAAATTCTTCTTGTGTCAGCTTTCCCGGCTTATTTAAAATACTTTCCGGAATACTGATCTTTCCGATATCATGAAGGGCAGATGCCGTTGTAATGATAGCAATATCCGACTCAGACAAATGATATTGATCTGTTTTCTGAACCAGACAACGCAGTAAAAGTTCTGTTATCATGCGAATATGAATGATATGTTCTCCGCTTTCACTGTTTCTAAATTCCACCGCATGGCTTAAAATACCAATCATCAGATTGTTATTCTCTTCTTTTTCGTAAATCTGATCAGAGACCATCTGCTTTAATCTTTTCTGATTCGCATATAAATTCAGTATATTCTGCACACGCCTGCGTACGATAAAAGCATCAAACGGTCTTCGTATATAATCTTCTGCTCCCAAAATATATGCCCGCTCAATAATATCTCTTTTTTCTTCCGAAGATATCATGATTACCGGAATCTCATCAATCCAGTGAAACTTATTCATTCGCTCTAACATCTGAAAACCATTCATTTCCGGCATATTAATATCTAAAAGTATCAATTCTATCGTAAGATCATGTTGCAGCATATGGACTGCCTGACAGCCATTTTCTGCCTGCACATATTCATATTTATCCCCAAGAATCGCCATCAGAATCTGACGATTTATTTCTGCATCATCAACGATCATGATCTTTTGTTTCATTCCCATGTATATTAGCTGTCTCCTTTCCCTATGTTTTTTACATCAGCGGTCTATCCGTCTCCCTACCAAGACAGATCCATAACAACGGCAAAGAAAAAAACACCTGACTATTTATACCTTCTTTCACTTTTCTCCCTTTTATTTAGGCAGAGTATCTTTATACTCTGAGTATTTTCCCTCTTTCAGAAACTTCGAATATACTTCATAAGCTTTCTTTAACGTGTTATATTCTTCACCTTTTGTATATGTTTTAAAACCATTATCATTATAAATATGATCTGCGATTGCAACATAATTCTCTTTATTTTTAGGATTTCTATTAGCTGTTGTCGTTTCCGATATATAAAAACCACCATTTGCTTTGCTGACAATTACTGGTATTTTCTTTTCTGCCCCAACCTGATTCGTATCAACAGATGTCCAAAACAAATATCTGCTTGAATCTTCCGATGGACTTCCAAGATAAGCCCATGTACCATGTTTCAGCAGACTATTATCTTGTTCTTTAATCTGTTTATTTACTTTATTAACCATGTCTGAATCAGGACATTTGGAATCTATCTCAAAGCGTGTATTCGACTGATTTATTAAATTCTCTAATATTCCTGTTCTTTTAAGTATTCCATGCAGATCTTCGTTAAAATCTATCGTTGTGTCAGATGAATCTTTGCCTGTGCCTTTCCAGTCAAAAAGAATCCCCGTTGCTTCATTGTAAGACACCTAACATTCCCCATTTGCAACAGGAATTCCCTGCTAGTTATCAGTATCTTTCTCGCTTTTGTAATGTGTTTTTCCTGCAATTACAACAGGATCAAATGCCTGCCAGTCATTTCTCTTTTGTTTTAATTTTACGACCTTAACTATATTCGATGCATCTTCATCCATCACTTCTGCCATAATTTCTGCATATGCTGAACGGACATTCGCAATATCAACCGTCTCGCGGCTCTTTTCCACATGTCTGGCATAAGAAGGTGCTAATAACGCAATAAGAACACCCATAATTGCAACTACAATTATAAGTTCCACCAGAGTAAAACCTTCATTCTTATTATGCATTTCATTCATAATGCACCACTCTCCTTCTCTTACTTCTTTATTACCTGTTTATCTAACTGAAAAAAAGCACTGTCTATCCAGACAATGCTCAAAAACGTTGCAACTGGCTACCATTTTACAGGCCCTTTAGCTTTGCGTCTCAGACTTTCGGCTGATTTGCTACAGTTATATTTCTTTATTGCCATTATACCTTTTTTCTGTCAAAATGTCCATGGTAATGTTATTATTAGGAACATTTATAAATAAAGTTATTAAAAAAATATTCGCTATCATCATAAATGCTATAAACTAAAAGGACATGTGAAAAACAAAAGTTTCTCACATGTCCTTTTTAGAACTTTCTATTATTCACAAAGCTTTGTAAATTCATCAGCAACAAACTGAACCTTCGTTCCGATAATTACCTGAACAGAAGTCTTTCCAG
>OLPB01001407.1_pt1 | contig 10784 bp, 10 predicted proteins | sample 1672001 | NCBI WGS metagenome assembly OLPB01 (sample SAMEA3136635, study PRJEB25190) | human gut metagenome | biome: human gut; feature: human-associated habitat; material: faeces | place: Austria | collected 2013 | reverse complement strand
AAGAAATCAAGGCAGCATATGAAAAAGTAGATGATTCTTTAGTAGAAGTTATCCGCAAATCTCTTGTAAATATCCGTGAGTATCATGAGAAACAGAAGAGAAACAGCTGGTTTGATGCCAAACCGGACGGAACAATTCTTGGACAGAAAATGACAGCGTTAGCTTCAGTTGGTGTGTATGTACCAGGTGGAAAAGCTGCTTATCCATCCTCTGTACTTATGAATATTGTACCTGCAAAGGTTGCAGGTGTAGAGAAAATCGTGATGGTAACCCCTCCAAATAAGGAGGGAGAAGTAACACCAGCTACTTTAGTTGCCGCAAATGAAGCTGGTGCAACTCATATTTATAAAGTCGGTGGAGCACAGGCAATCGGTGCATTAGCTTATGGAACAGAGTCTATTGAAAAGGTTGACAAGATTGTAGGCCCTGGAAACATTTATGTTGCCCTTGCGAAAAAGGCGGTATACGGACATGTAAGTATTGATTCTATTGCCGGACCAAGCGAGATTCTTGTTCTTGCAGACGATACTGCAAATCCGCATTTCGTAGCGGCAGACTTACTTTCCCAGGCAGAGCATGACGAACTTGCCAGTGCGATTTTAGTGACAACAAGTAAGACACTTGGCGAAAAAGTACAAGAAGAAATTGAAGGATACTTAAAGAAGTTATCAAGAGCAGAGATTATCGAGAAATCCCTTGAAAACTTTGGTTATATTTTAGAGGCAGAGACTTTAAATGAAGCATTAGAAGTAGTAAATGCGATTGCGTCCGAACATCTTGAAATCGTAACGGCCAATCCATTTGAAGTAATGACAAAGGTAAGAAATGCCGGAGCTATCTTTATCGGAGAGTACAGTTCTGAACCACTTGGAGATTATTTTGCAGGACCAAACCATGTACTTCCAACAAACGGAACTGCGAAGTTCTTCTCCCCATTAAATGTCGATGACTTTGTAAAGAAATCAAGCATCATCTACTATTCAAAAGATGCCTTAAAAGCAATTCACAAAGATATTGAGACATTTGCACAGGCAGAGGGACTGACTGCACACGCAAACTCCATCGCTGTTCGTTTTGAGGAGGAGTAAAAATGGCAGAAAGAAAAGCACATGTAGAGAGAAATACAAGTGAGACAAAGATTATTGTTGACCTGAATTTAGACGGCAGCGGCAAATATGATATTGATACCGGAATCGGTTTCTTTGACCATATGTTAAATAGCTTTGCCAAACACGGCTTTTTTGACCTGACCTGTAAAGTGGATGGGGACTTAGAGGTAGACTGCCATCACACGATTGAAGATACTGGAATCGTACTGGGACAGGCTATCCGTGAAGCGGTGGGAGATAAAAAGGGAATTCGCCGTTTCGGAAACTTTTTACTTCCAATGGATGAGACACTCGTACTTGGTGCAGTAGATTTATCCGGCAGACCATACTGTGTGTGTGACCTGCCATTTACCGTAGAGAGAGTCGGTGGATTTGACACAGAAATGGTACAGGAATTTTTCTATGCTATTTCATACAGCGCAGCAATGAACCTTCATTTAAAATTAATGCATGGAAGCAATAATCATCATATTATGGAGGCGGCATTTAAGGCATTTGCAAAAGCTTTGGATGAGGCTTGTTCTTACGACCCTAGAATTACGGATGTACTTTCTACAAAAGGAGCATTATAAATGAAAAGCAAACTTTCTTTTGACGAATTTAAATTAAACAGCGATGGAATGATTCCAGTTATCACACAGGACTATAAGACCAATGAGGTTCTAATGCTTGCTTACATGACGAAGGAATCTTTTGAAAAGACATTAGAGACAGGAAAGATGACCTACTTTAGCCGTAGCCGTCAGGAACTTTGGACAAAGGGCGATACTTCCGGACATTACCAGTATGTGAAGTCTTTAGACATTGACTGCGATAAAGATACCATCTTAGCAAAAGTCGAACAGATTGGAGCGGCCTGTCATACAGGAAACCGTACTTGTTTCTTTACACGACTTGCAGAAGAATAAAAAACACAGATAAGGAAAGAATAAAAAGAGTAAAGATAAAAAATAAAAAGAAATGGATATGAATAAATTACAGGAAAAATATCAGAAATTACTGAGTTATTTAAAAGAACTGGATTCCGTAGCGATTGCCTTTTCTGGCGGAGTGGATTCTACCTTTCTTCTTGCAGCCGCAAAAGAAGCATTAGGGGATAAAGTCATCGCACTTACAGCAAAATCCTGCCTTTTCCCGGAAAGAGAATCCGGAGAGGCGGAAGATTTTTGTAAAAATCTTGGTGTAGAACAGATTGTTCTTGATTTGGGAGATACCGAACTTCCAGCATTTAAACACAATCCGCCAAACCGTTGTTACATCTGCAAAAAAGGCTTATTTGAAAAGTTCTTACAAAAAGCAAAAGAATACCAGATGTCGTATGTCGCAGAAGGCTCCAACATGGATGATTTAGGAGATTATCGCCCGGGTCTGCAGGCAATTACCGAACTTGGCATAAAAAGCCCCCTTCGTGCTGCTGAACTTACCAAGGCAGAAATCCGGGAACTTTCCAAACAGATGGGACTCCCAACCTGGAGCAAACCATCCTTTGCATGCCTCGCCTCCCGTTTCGTATACGGCGAGACCATCACCGCCGAAAAACTTTCCATGGTAGAGCGAGCCGAGGACCTTCTCCGCAGCAATGGATTCCTCCAATTCCGCGTTCGCATCCACGGAACCATCGCCAGAATCGAACTTTTACCAGAAGACATTCCAAGAATGTTAGATAGCGAACTTCGAAAAGAAATCGTAGATAAACTCAAAAGATACGGATTTACCTATGTATCTCTTGACCTGGAAGGCTACCGCACAGGAAGCATGAACGAGGTGCTGGCGTAGGGATTTTGACTGACAGACGGAAGTAGAAGATTCGTCTGTTGTATCCACCGAATTAAATCAGAAAAAAGGTTTACAGTTTTTTATGAAATATGGTATACTAATTTCATGTAACCAGAAACCATTTTCAGTATAAGAAGGAGGGCCCATTATGTCGGCTGTATTAAGTGCATTTGTTCAATATATCATAACGTTTATTTTGCTGGTAGCAGCCGCGGCCGGAGGCATTTTTTGTGGAAAGAAGTTAAGAACGAAGAAGAACATGGAAAGCAACACGGCTGGTACTGGAAATACATCAGGTAAATAATTTATATAGCGATATATTTCAGGGTGCTGACGGAGAACCAATTGTTTTCTGGCAGCACCCTTTCATGTCGGTATACCGGCAGCAATATATGAGATACTACAGGAGGACAGAATTTTGAAAAAATATGGAGTAAATGAACTTCGAAAAATGTATCTGGAGTTTTTTGAGAGCAAGGGACATCTTGCAATGAAGAGTTTCTCACTGGTTCCACATAACGACAACAGTTTATTACTGATCAACGCAGGTATGGCACCACTGAAACCTTATTTTACAGGTCAGGAGATCCCACCAAGAAAAAGAGTGACAACCTGCCAGAAATGTATTCGTACAGGTGATATCGAAAATGTTGGTAAGACAGATCGTCACGGTACATTCTTTGAAATGCTTGGTAACTTCTCTTTTGGAGATTATTTTAAACATGAAGCAATCGCATGGTCATGGGAATTCCTTACAGAAGTTGTAGGACTTGATGCAGACAGATTATATCCATCTGTATACTTAGAAGATGACGAGGCATTTGCCATTTGGAGAGATGAGATTGGAATCGCTCCAGAACGCATTTTCAAGTTTGGTAAAGAAGATAACTTCTGGGAACACGGTGCTGGTCCTTGCGGTCCTTGTTCCGAGATTTATTATGACCGTGGAGAAAAATACGGCTGTGGTAAACCAGGCTGTACAGTAGGTTGTGACTGCGACCGTTATATGGAAGTATGGAACAACGTATTTACTCAGTTTGAGAATGACGGACATAATAATTACACAACATTAAAACAGAAAAATATTGATACAGGTATGGGATTAGAGCGTCTTGCCGTTATCGTTCAGGACGTAGGATCTATCTTTGATGTAGATACTATCCGTTCCCTTCGTGATAAGATCTGTGAAGTAGCAAAGAAAACTTACAAAGAAAATGAGCAGGATGATATTTCTATCCGTCTGATCACAGACCATATCCGTTCCGCTACATTTATGATTTCCGATGGTATCATGCCAAGTAATGAAGGTCGTGGATACGTTCTTCGCCGTATTATCAGAAGAGCAGCCCGTCACGGACGTTTACTCGGAATCGAAGGTAAGTTCTTAGCAGAGCTTAGCAAGACAGTTATCGAAGGTTCTAAAGATGGTTATCCAGAATTAGAAGAAAAGAAAGATTTCATTTACAATGTTATCATTCAGGAAGAAGGCAAGTTTAATAAGACAATCGATCAGGGTCTTGCAATCCTTGCTGATTTAGAAGAATCCATGAAGGAAAAAGGCGTAAAAGAGTTAGATGGCCAGGATGCTTTCAAACTTTACGATACTTATGGATTCCCATTAGACCTTACAAAAGAAATCCTTGAAGAAAAAGGATACACTGTAAATGAAGAAGCATTCCAGACTTGCATGAATGAGCAGAAAGAAAAGGCAAGAAGTGCAAGAAAGACAACAAACTACATGGGTGCTGACGTTACAGTTTATGAGTCTATCGACCCATCTGTAACAAGTACTTTCGTTGGATATGAGACACAGGAATGTGATTCTAAGATTACAGTTATGACAACAGACACAGAGCTTACAGAAGCTTTAACTGATGGACAGGCTGGAACAATCTTTGTAGACGAGACACCATTTTATGCGACAGGTGGTGGACAGCACGCTGACAGCGGTGTCATCACATGCAAAGACGGCGAATTCGTTGTAGAAGATGTTGTAAAAATGCTCGGTGGAAAGATTGGCCATATCGGACATGTAACAAAGGGAATGTTCAAAGTTGGTGATACGGTAACATTATCTGTAAATAAAGCACAGAGAGCAGATACAGCTAAAGGGCACAGTGCAACCCATCTTCTTCAGAAATCCTTACGTACCGTTCTTGGAAATCATGTAGAACAGTCCGGTTCTTACGTAGATAAAGACAGACTTCGTTTCGACTTCTCTCACTTCCAGGCATTAACTGCAGAAGAACTTGCAGAAGTTGAAAAAATGGTAAATGAAAAAATCGCCGAAGACCTCACTGTAAGCACAGAAATCATGAGTGTTGACGAAGCAAAGAATACTGGTGCGATGGCATTATTCGGAGAAAAATATGGTGATAAAGTACGAGTTGTTACTATGGGAGATTTCTCCAAAGAATTCTGTGCAGGTACACATGTACCACATACAGGAGTAATCAAAGCATTTAAGATTATTTCTGAAACTGGTGTTGCAGCGGGCATAAGACGTATCGAAGCATTAACTGGTGACGGAGTAATGAAATATTATCTCGATGAGGAAAAAACTCTTCATGAAGCAGCAAAAGCAGCAAAGGCAGAGCCTCATAAGTTAGCAGAAAAGATTCAGTCCATGCTTGATGAAATCAAAGCACTTTCTGCAGAAAATGAGAAATTAAAAGACCAGATTGCCAAGAGCGAAGTTGCTGACGTAATGGATCAGGTAGTAGAAGCAGGCGATTACAAAGTACTTCCAGTATCCGTAAAAGACGTTGACATGAACGCACTCCGTACATTAGGAGATGACCTCAAAGGCAAGATTGGCAGCGGTGTTGTTATCCTTGCTTCCGATATGGGAGGAAAGGTTAACTTAATCGTAACTGCAACAGACGATGCTGTAAAAGCAGGCGCACATGCAGGAAAGATTATCAAAGAAGCAGCAGCCTTAGTAGGTGGCGGCGGCGGTGGACGTCCAAATATGGCTCAGGCTGGTGGAAAGAATCCAGCAGGAATCAAAGCTGCATTAGAAAAAGCTGTGGAAATCGCGAAAGAACAGTTATAAGTTCTGGTTTGCCGCAGGCAAAGTAGACGCTCACAAAGAGAGAAGCCAACCTATATCTGTGACTCTATCACTGCGGGTTGAATGTTCGCTAACGGCTCACATCCAATCCTCGCTCTAAGGCCACAGATATAGGTTGGCTTCTCTCTTTGCGAGCTGTCTTTGGCTGTAGAAGTAAAAACAGAATTCAATATGGAGGTTAGATTATGGTTAGAGCAATTATGAAAGATGTTTTGTTTCTTAAAAAGAAAGCAGTCCCTGCAACAAAAGACGATATGCCGGTGGTGCAGGATTTACTTGATACGTTAAAAGCAAATGAAACTGGCTGTGTTGGGATGGCAGCAAATATGATTGGAGTAAATAAAAGAATTATTGCGGTGAATATGGGATTTGCGAATATTGCAATGTTAAATCCGGTGATTGTAAGTAAAAAAGAACCATATGAGGCAGAAGAGGGCTGTTTATCTTTAAAAGGAGTTAGAAAAACGACTCGCTATCAGGAGATAGAAGTAGAGTATGAAGATATTCATTTTAAAAAACAGCATCAGAAGTATAAAGGCTGGGTAGCGCAGATTATACAGCATGAGGTGGATCATTGCGAGGGGATAATTATCTGATTTATGAAACAAAACAGACGTACCGAAAGAGAGAAGAGGTCCTATATCTGCGACTCTATCACTGTGGGTTGAATGCTCGCGTAATGGCTCGCATTCAATCCTCGTTCTAAGGCCACAGATATAGGGCCTCTTCTCTCTTTCGGGGCTGTTTTAGGTTGTTGAAGTAAAATTATATAATATTTACAGATATTTGGCAATAGTAAATAAAAGTAATCCAAACTCCGTAAAAATCATCATTAGATGCAGTTATTTCTTCTATTGAATTTACATGAAATATTAAAGATTTACATGGATTTTTCTGGAAAAATATGATATAATCCCCTCGTTGCCGCCCCATTCTGGCAACAGAAAGGGGGTGTACATATTGTCAGCATATTCTTTTCTTCTGTCGGTATTGGCAGGTGTAGCATCTGGCATCATTGTTGAACTAATCATGACTATACTTCGCAAGTGGTTTGGCCGGAAGAAGAAGTAAAATCATGCGGTAACCAAACCCCACAAAAAAATCCCCTCAGTATTCGCGGTACTGAGGGGATTTGTGTTTGTGTACATACTGTACAGCATATTCTTTTCTGATTTCAATATATCATACCGAATCAGATATTTCAAGTATATTCTGCTTTCAAAATTTTATGCCAGATTGTGCCGACGCATAAGCATACTTATTGAATGAGAAATTGGCACTGATGAGATATTTATCTTTAGCATTATAAATTTTGAAGTTTGCTCTAGTAGTGTCAGTTTTGCCAACTTGCCTGTAGAAAATCTCAACATAAATATTAAGAAAGCAACTTTTTCTTCACTTTCGTATATTCTTCTTCAGTATATCCTTTTTCTAATATTTTTTCTTTTGGTATTCCAAAAGAAATGAATGCAACAATTGCGTGTTCTCGTTCCTTTTCCGTATTTCTGCGTTCTTGTTCTACTCCCTTATCCCAGGCATCTTCTAGCATTCCCTGTAATATTACGCGACCTATACTTTCTCCCATCGCCTCCATCTTCCTTTCTAATTCTTTGGTCATCTCTACACCGCATTCATTTTTTAAATAATTCTTTTTTCTTCTGCTGAATGGTCTGCAATTACATATTCCAACATTTCGATTAATTTATTTTTAGACTGTGTCATGTTTTTCCCACCTCGTATCTTTATGAGAATCCCTTTTAACAGATTTATCTCTTCGGGGTGAATATTTTCACCAAATTTTACTTCCGGTCTAAGTTGGTATTCTATAATGGAATCTTCATTTTTTCTGGCATCTATGCATATCCAGATACTTATGACTTCCTTAATCTTTTCATCAACTTTCGCTACACCATCGCTAAGCGCGGAAAGTATCCTTGAGATATAGGTTTCTCTGACAGCCATATATTCTTTGTTGGTCTGTTTATCTTCGCTAATTAAAATTATGCTTCTGATATCCAATTCTGAATAGTCTCTACCGAGAGGTTTACTGCTTTTGCAATCTGTTTCACAGACATTCCCATTTCGAGAAGGGCAAGAGTAGTTTCTCTTGCTTTTTTCAATTCTCCAGATTGCTCCCCACGCAGAAAACCAGACTGCTCTCCTTCGTTATAGATTTCTTCTAATTCCTGACACATTTGATTCACTCCTTCCGTAGTTTCTTTTAACTGCTGTACTCTTGCAGACAGGACATTACTATACATTTTGTCTGCTTCTTTACAATGTAAGTCATGCATTAAGCGGTCTAATTCGGTATCGTCCTGTTTTTTCGAGTTTACATATAAAATATGTTGTCCATCTTGAAATATATCTTCGGTTTCTTTGATTCTTCTTTGTATGTGACTGATTGGTTGGTTGTATCCAAGGACATCATTTTTAGTAATGAAAATGACATATGTTTCCGGGAGATTGTCAAAAAGATCGCCGGGATTCAGTAGATTCATATCCAGTAGACCGCAGTGGTATCTGCTATTTACGCTACCTCCGTTATGATATGTCAATGGTTGCTATATAAATATTATATACATAATTTGACATAAAAGTCAATAAATATTTTACCTGTCCCTGTAAAGATAAAATTTATGGTAGAAAATATGGAAAGCTTATGGCTTTTAAAATTGTAGAAATCCTAAAAAAATTGTATAATGTGACGAATTTTTTGTTGTAAAAAGTAAAAGTATATAGTAAAATTTCAAGTGAGAATCTTAATGATTGAGAAAAAATGACAAGTGTAGCAACAAAAATTATTCGTTTTATGTCAAAAATTTAAGGAGGAAGACGTATGAAGAAAAGAAATGTTTTTTTGATGTTGGTTGTATTTGTGTTAGGTATGTTTGCAGTTTGTTTTTCTGCTAAGAATGTAAAGGCAATGGAGATTGCAGAAGATGGAGAATATACTCTTGTGTTAAGTACCACATGGGATGAAGATGAATATATTGATGGAAAAATTTTTAAAATAATTCGATTTAATCTGGCTGAAGATGAAACTACGGTTAACGTGTCAGATCTTACAAAAGGAGTAGAGGTATTTAATGGAAAGAATATATTTAAAAATTGTTGGAAAAGAAGTAGTTCAGAAGAAATAGTTACTGAATTGAAGATTAGTGATTTTAATGGATCAGGGGAACTATGGAATGGGAGTAAAGCAGAACAATATACAAATGGCTGTGTCTTATATCCAAAGTTTTCTGATGAACCGTTAAAAAAAGAGGGAAAGTATTATATCATTCTTGATGGATTTGCTGGTAAAGTTAATGGAGAGAATGAAGTTAAGATTGTCAAGGCTGCGGACGAATTTAACAGTTTGGATCTGTCAGAATATACAGCAGAAAGAAGCGGCTGTGATTTCTGCGGATGGGGATACGATGGACAGCAGATAACTAAGGTGGATAAATCCTTTTTTAAAGATGATGATGTTACAGTAACAATTACGGCATTATATAAGAGTAAGAAGTTTTATGGCGTGGATAGTAAAGGATTATTAAATAATCCAGATTTGCCAGAAGAAGAGAGACCACGTTCATATGTGTTAAATCTTGATGCAAATGGTGGAATGCTTGAAAATAAAGAAATCAAGCAATATGACTATCTTGGTGGTGGAAATAGTGGAACATCAATGGCAATATTTCATTATATTCCTGTTAAATACGGTTATATTTTTAAAGGATGGAATAATAAGAAAGATGGAAGAGGGAACTATTATAAATATATGTATTGGCGTTCCTGGAGAGGGAGAGAGGATTCGGAATTTGACCTCGCTGGAAAGATAGCAGATAGCGACTACTATACTAACCTGACTTTATATGCTGTTTGGGAAAAAAATGAAAATATTCCTATTCCTAAAAATGATACGGTTAAAAATGATACGGTTAAAAATGATGCGGTTAAAAATGATACGATACCTGCCGATGAAAAACCAGTAAAAGTAATAGTAAAGAAGTCTGCGATTAGAAAGGCAGTCCGTACAAAAAATAATAAGAAAATTAAAATTATTTTAAAGAAAGTTGCAGGTGTTAAAGGATACCAAATCCAGTATGCAACATCAAAGAAGTTTACGAGAAAAACAACAAAAATGGTAAAAGTCAAAAAGAATATAAAAACTATTACAAAGTTGAAAAGAAAAGTGTATTATATCAGAGTTCGTGCATACAAAACTGTGAAAGGAAAAATATACTACAGTAAGTGGAGCAATGTAAAAAAAGTACGAATAAAAAAGTAAGAAGAATGGAGAGCCATTTATAATTTATATCTGATATAATAACCAAAATGAAGAGGTAAAAGAACTGGAGAAATAATTTATTTAAAAAATTTTAAAAAAGTTATTGACGAATTAGTATTTTGTGCTATAATGTTAGACAGTGCAAAAATACCCAGACAGTTGTATTAGGCACAATACGCAACTGGAGGGAGGTTAGGTGAGTCAATGTCAAGTATTATCGTTAAAGAAAACGAATCTTTAGACAGCGCTCTTCGTCGTTTTAAGAGAAGCTGTGCTAAAGCAGGTATTCAGCAGGAGATTCGTAAAAGAGAACACTATGAGAAACCAAGTGTGAAACGTAAAAAGAAATCTGAAGCTGCTAGAAAACGAAAATATAAATAAGTGCTGTAAGGGGACATCCAGTTATGGATGTCCTTTTTTCATGCTGTCAATAGACGGCTGCTAAGAAAGAATATAGCCTATATCTGTGACTTTCGTCGCGGCGCGTTGAATGTTCGCTCTAGAGCGTGTTTGAAAAACATTTTAAGTTGTTCATTTTAACCAAATTAAT
>OLPB01001406.1_pt1 | contig 10784 bp, 8 predicted proteins | sample 1672001 | NCBI WGS metagenome assembly OLPB01 (sample SAMEA3136635, study PRJEB25190) | human gut metagenome | biome: human gut; feature: human-associated habitat; material: faeces | place: Austria | collected 2013 | reverse complement strand
GAGCAGGGCGCGCGCCTCATCGCGGCGCGAACGCGGCCGCGTGACGCTCAGATCGTCGATCAGCTGTTTCTGACTGGCCGTGTTGAACTGCGGCGCGCCCTCGCATACCCCGATGATGCGGCGGATGATATCGTCCGCCGCATCGGTTTTCGACACGAACCCCTCGGCGCCCGCCTCCACCGCGCGTTCCACGGTGCCGGACGGACTCAACGAGGTCAGGATCAGCACGTGCGGCGCGGGGGAGAGCGAGCGCAGCAGACGGGTCGCCTCGATGCCGTCCACGCCGGGCATGGCGATGTCCATCAGCACCACATCCGGCTTTTCCTCGGCAGCCCGCCTCACGCAGGTCTCGCCATCGGTGGACGTGGAGGCGACTTCGATGCGCCCGTGGGAATAATCGTTGAGGATCAGGCTCATCGCCTGGCAGATCATCGGATCGTCATCGATGACGCTGACCCGGATCGGCCCCGGCCCGGTGCCGCTTCCGGTCAGACCGCCGCGTTCGGGCTTTCCACCAGACACACTATTCCCGTTCTTCTCACTCACGCTAGCCATCTTAGCTGCGCCAAGGCAGTTGCACGTCGACATGGAACAGGTGCCGATCGTCCATCCCATACCGGCATTGCCCGTTGACCGAGTGCACGCGCGCTGCCAAACCAGGCAGTCCGGCCCCATGGGCCCGCTGCGTCTCGGTCGCATCCGTGGCGATCGGATTGCTGATATGGATATGTACGCCCGCCTGCGGCGTGGCGGAGACCTCCAACGACACCGGCGCTCCGGGCGCGTGCCGCCGCGCGTTCGTCAATCCCTCCTGGATCGCGCGGTAGGCCACCTTGCCGATTGACTCATCCATCACGCTCAGCTGCTGGATATCGATCCAGGTGTTGAGCGACGTGCCCGAGTTGCGCGTGTCCGCAATCAGCGCATCCAGCGATTCGCGGGTCAGCGACGTGTCGTCGGACGGGGCGAGCTGCTCCCATGCCTGGTGCGGGTTGCGCAGCATGTCGATGATCGAGTGGGCCTCGTCCAATGCCCCGGCCGACTGCCGACGGATGTCCTCGGCCTTATCCGCCAACGATTGCGCTTCGGGGGAGTCGCCGAGCTTGGCCGCCTCCGCCTTGAGCGCGCTGGCGTTCAGGGCCATCAGGGACAGGGAATGCGCGAGGGTGTCGTGCGCTTCGGCTGCGATGGCGTCGGCGAGCTGCTGGTTGGTCAGGTCGGTCTGCAGGGTCGCGGCATGCGTGGTGGCCGCGCTGGCCACCGCATTCGCCGTGCGCAGGCGGGCGCGCGAACGGATATGCAGGCCGATGAGCGTAGCGATGGTCACGAACACCAGTGAGGCCACCGTGGCGGTGATGATGACGGTCGGCTCCTCCACCAGCATCACCATCGGGGAGCCTGAATCGCCGCCGGTATGCGGTTGAGCGAAAATCAGATGCCAAATCGAGGCTTTGGGCTGTTGCAGGGCGTCGCGGAGCTGGGAGATGAGCGTCACGATGGTGCCGCCAACCGTGGCGCGGATGGTCGTGTTCCGGTTTGAACGACGGGCGAGCAATGAGGTCATCGCCATCAGTGCGATGAGCGAGTCATACGGGAACACGACCACCAGCGCGCAGACGATCCAGAACGTCGCCTCCGGGTATTCGCTGCGGGCCAAGAGCAGGAACCCTGCCGGGAATGCCAGCAAGGTGCAGAGGACCATCAGCGTGTATCCTGCGGAATCCTGCGCAAAATTCTGGGCGAAGAACGAGGTTTGCGCCATGCACATGAAACTGGCCAATGGCACCATAACGACCGAACACCATACGCGCGTAGTCACGGGCACCTCGTCCGTATCCGGTGTAGGAACCGGGGACCCCGTGCCGGGCATAGGGCGAGCGTCAGGCCGTGAGCCGGGTCGGAAACCGGGGTATGGCCCGGCGGCGCGTTGTGGGTTCGTCATGCTTTCCACTGTATGACCTGCATCCGGCCCCCGCCACTGGACATGCGGGCACCGTTATCACCTCCGTATTGCCCGAACAGGCAACGAACAATGACCGTTCGTCCACTAACGTCGCTGTTTCGCGGCCGGTAGCGTCGTGCTCACATCCCTATTTCGGGGAAGATACGAGAAGGAGCACATCATGTCCAACCACAACATCGCCCCGCAGCCGGTTCCCTCATCCCCACAGCAGTACCAGCCACAACAGCCTCAGACTCAGCCGCCGCAACCGCAACATCTGCATACCACCATCTGCGGCATCGCGGCCGTGGTGTTTGGCGCGTTGGGTTTGGTGCTGAGTTTTATTCCCATCGTCAACAATATCGCCGCAATCCTTGGCTTCATCGGCGTCATACTGGCGATTATCGCCATAGTGGGCACCTTCCGGGGCAAGAAACGCGGCAAGGTGCTGTCCATTGTGGCGGCGGTGCTGTCGGTGTTGGCCATTGTGATCACGCTGGCCATGCAGTCCGCTGCCAGCAAGGCCATTGACGATTCCATTAAGGAGTCCAAGGGCATCGACACGTCACAATCCTCATCATCAAAGTCCGCGGGCAAATCGTCTGATGCCTCCAAGAGCAAGGCATCCGAGCAGAAAGCGCAGGGCGAGCAGGATTTGGAAGGTGATATCGAAGGTGCCCACGTGAAAATAGTCTCCGCCGTGAAAAGCGTCAACGACTATAACGGCAAGCCCACCGCTCTGGTGACTTATGAATGGACGAACAACACGTCCAAGAACAACTCGTTCGCCACTTTGGCTCACCCGAACGTGTTCCAGAACGGCACCGAACTGGAGACGGCAGTATACTTCGATCAGCCTGAAGGCTATGACGCGAATTCGTATTTGGCCCAAACACAGCCCGGGACCGCGGCAACGGTGACGCTGGGCTATGTGCTGCAAGACGATTCGCCGATTACGGTGGATGTCACTGCGTTCCTATCAACGGATCAAGACACCAAGGTGACGCATACCTTCACGTTGCAGTGAATCGCGCGGCGGTCCAAGCTGCGATCGAATGTCAATCGAATCTCAAGTGCATGCCACGCGCATGGTGGAAACGCCCGTTACGCTTTGAGATGAGCAGAACGAGCCGATCGATCATATTCATGGAATGTTCAGCTTTGTTCCTCTAAGATTGGTACTGGAACAAACGCTAAAGGAGCGATTATGACATTCGGTCAGCAGCCCCAGAACAACGGGCAATACAACCCGCAATACAACACGCCTGATTACAACGCCGCCCAACAGTCTGGATATGGCCAGCAATACGCACAGTCCGGTTACGGCCAGAACTACTATGCCCAGCCGCAGGGCGCTCCCACCTACCAATACGTGCCGCAGGGTACTGGTGCCGGTGCGGCCACCATCAACACGACGATGACCTACAACTATGAGGAAGCCCGCCGAGTCTCAGTGACCAAGGTGTACGGCGAGATGACCATCGGCATCCTCGTCACCGCCGTGGTCGCCGTGCTCGGCCAGATCACTGGAGCCTACTACAGCTTCCTCATGGCCACCGGCATGGTGGGCCTCATCGGCCTGTGCGTGGTGCAGATTGCCCTGGCCGTGGTGCTCGGCATGCGCGTCACCAAGATGAAGTCGGCCACCGCGCGCGTCATGTTCTATGTGTACGCCGCATTGATGGGCTTCACCTTGAGCTCGATCTTCATGGTCTACGACCTCGGCTCGATCGGCGTGGCACTCGGTGTCACCGCCGCGTTCTTCTTTGCGCTGACCATGTTCGGCATGACTACCAAGTTCAACATGCTCAAGGCCGGCCCGATCCTGATGATCGGCCTGATTGTGCTCATCATCTCGCAGATCGTGCTCGCCTTCGTGCAGGTCGACGGCATGACCAAGATCGTCTGCGCCATCGGCCTGATCCTGTTCGCCGGCATGACCATCTACGACGCGCAGTCCACGCGCGCGCTGCTGACCGAATACGAGGCCCAGGGCCCGGAAATGGTCAAGAAGATCTCCATCCTGTGCGCCCTGAACCTGTACCTCGACTTCGTGAACATGTTCCTGTACATCCTGCAGCTGCTCGGCAACAGGGACTAGCCTCGACAGCCGATTGGCGAGCGGCATGTAGCCTGCCCGTCAAACGTCACAGCCCGACCACATTGTGGCCGGGCTTTTTCATGTCTGTCACATTCGCACGTTAGGCTGGCTCCCCGTGAAAAGACAAGAACTCGTAGGCATGCTGAGCCTGTTGTTGACCGCGCTGATCTGGGGTTTTGCGTTCGTGGCGCAGGTCCAGGGCATGGATTCGATGTCGCCGATGTTCTTCAACGCCGCGCGCTTCACGCTGGGAGCACTGTCTTTGGTGCCGATTCTGCTGTGGATGCGTGGCCGGGGGAGCGCGGATAAGGGCGATACAGCCGGGGCCGATGTCGTTGGGACCGAGGCATCCGTGGCCGTCTCCACAGATGCCGCATCGAACGGTGCATCCGACGTCGTTACCATCACCGGTGCCAAGCTGAATGCGAACAAGCCCGATTCGGCCGTGGCGCGATTGCTCGCCAACCCGGTGGTCATTTCCGTGATCTGCGGCATCGTGCTGTTCACCGCCAGCACCCTGCAGCAGTATGGCATTCTGTACGGCAAATCGGCCGGCCGTGCGGGATTCCTGACCGCCATGTACATCGTGATGGTGCCGTTGCTGGCCTTCGTGTTCCTGCGCCGGCGCATCGGCATGCTGGTGTTCGTGGCCGTGGCGCTGTCCATCGCCGGCTTCTATCTGCTGTGCATCACCGATGGTTTCGGTTCGATCGGCCTGGCGGATATCCTGCTCGTGTTCACGGCCGTGCTGTTCGCCGTGCATATTCTGGTGATCGATACTTTGGGCGGCACCGTGGACGCCATCAAGCTTTCATTCGGCCAGTTCTGCACCACCGCCGTGCTGAGCTGGGCGGGTTCGCTGATCGAAGGCTCGGTCGACTGGGCCGGCGCTGCTCATTCCTGGATTCCGATTCTGTACGCCGGCATCGGCTCGGTGGGCATCGCGTACACCTTGCAGGTGGTCGGCCAGCAATGGGTGCCACCGACGCGAGCCAGCCTGCTGATGAGCCTCGAATCGTTCTTCTCGGCGGTAGGCGGTGCGTTGCTTCTCGGTGAAGTGATGACCCCGCGCGGCTACCTCGGCTGCGCCCTCATCTTCCTCGGCACCCTACTGGCCCAAGCGCCGGCCAGGCTGCCGAAGTGGCCGCAACGGTGAATGAATCGGCCGCAGGCCGATTCCATAGCACCTCAGTCCGAGGTCTTAGGCGCTTCGCCCACTTGCGGCGCGCCGTTGATGTCGCGGTGGATGTTCTGCATCTGTACCTCGATGTTCTGCAATGAGCGCGCGCAGTCGAGCAGCGTCTGGGAATGCTCGGCGAGCTTGTTGTCCGGCAAATCGGTCTTGTAGCGCAGCGCATGCTCCAGCGACGCCCAATAATCCATGGCGATGGTGCGGAACTGCACCTCCACCGGCGTGTAATGCGCGCCCGAGGAGAGGAACACGGGCACCGCGTAGATTACGTGCAATGAACGATACCCGTTCTGTTTCGGGTTCTTGATGTAATCCTTGACGCGCAGCACCTGAATATCGGACTGCGACGACAGATAGTTGGACACGGAATACACGTCGTCGCGGTAATTACAGATCACGCGGATGCCGGCCACATCGAACAGATTGTCCTTAATCGAATTGACGCCGATCGGCAGACCCTTGCGCTCCAGTTTGCCGATGATCGAGCTCACCGACTTCAGACGGCGTTCCATATGATGTATCGGGTCATGGCTGAACCGCACCTGGAACTCGTCGTCGAGAATCTCCAGTTTGGTGCTGATCTCGTACATCGCGCCTTCATACACCTGCATGAGGTCAACGAATTCAACGACCTGTTCGGGAGTGAAGGTGCCTCCCGGAAGATCCAACGCTTTGAGACGGGCTTGCAGATCGGAGGTTTTGAGTCGGCTATGTCGGTCAAGTATCACGTCCACCAATATACTCGGCGGATTCCAGCCAATCTGGACGTTCGCGGGGAATCTTTCCAAGAACCCATAATTTGACATCGTGACAACCAATGGCATACGTGACCGGAGCATGACGAACCCCGTCGATAGAATCGGTCGTTATGAATGAAGACATGATGACCGAGGCGGAGCGCGCCTCGATTGCAGCCGATGGAACCGATGGTTTGCTGGGGAAACGCGGCAAGGGCGTGTTCCATATCCATACGCTCGGCTGCCAGATGAACGTGCACGATTCCGAGCGCATCGCCGGCGTGCTGGAGGCCAATGGCTACGTGCCTGCAACCGAGGACCAGATCAATGACAATGACCTCGATTTGCTGGTGCTCAATACCTGTGCGGTACGCGAGAACGCAGCCGAACGCATGTATGGCACCATTGGCCGATTCAATCGCGTCAAACTGGTTCGGCCGAACCTGCAGATCGCCGTTGGCGGCTGCATGGCCCAGCTTGACCGCAAGAAGATCGCGGATACTGCGCCATGGGTTTCCGCGGTGTTCGGTACCAAGAACATCGAAGATCTGCCCAAGCTGTTGGATCAGAATCGTGCGACCGGCAAGGCGCAGGTCCAGGTCACTGAACAATTGCGGCAGTTCCCGAGCCAGCTTCCCGCCGCCCGCGCCTCCCGCATCAGCTCGTGGGTGGCGATTTCCGTGGGCTGCAATAACACCTGCACGTTCTGTATTGTGCCCACCACGCGAGGCAAGGAAAAGGACCGCCGCCCCGGTGACATTCTTGATGAGATTCGCCAATGTGTGGCCGATGGTGCCAAGGAGGTTACGCTTCTCGGCCAGAACGTGAATTCGTTCGGTTATGGTATTGGCGATCGATACGCTTTCAGCAAGCTGTTGCGCGCCTGCGGCACCATCGACGGTCTCGAACGCGTGCGCTTCACCTCGCCGCACCCGGCCGCCTTCACCGACGACGTCATCGCCGCGATGGCCGAAACGCCGAACATCATGCACCAGCTGCACTTCCCGCTGCAGTCCGGCTCCGACCGCATCCTGCGCGCGATGCGCCGCTCCTACCGCTCCGCCAAGTTCCTCGACATACTGGGCCGCATCCGCGCCGCCATGCCCGACGCGCAGATCTCCACCGACATCATCGTCGGCTTCCCCGGCGAAACCGAAGAGGACTTCCAGCAGACCATGGACGTGGTGCGCCAGGCGCGCTTCTCCTCGGCGTTCACGTTCATCTACTCGCCACGCCCCGGCACGCCGGCCGCCGCAATGGAACAGATTCCGCGCGACGTGGTGCAGGACCGGTTCGACCGTCTGGTGGCGTTGCAGGAGCAGATCACCGAAGAGAACCTCGCCACATTCGAGGGCCGCGACGTCGAAGTGATGATCACCGGCAAACTCGGCAAGAAGGACACCGACACCCACCGTGTCACCGGCCGCGAGAAAACCGGCGTGCTGGTGCACATCGGCGTGCCTGAAGGCGAACCGGTACCTGAAATCGGCGATTTCGTCACGGCCACCGTCACACACGCCGGCCGCCATAATCTGCTTGCCGACCCCGACGTGGCCGCCGGCCAGACCTATTCCGTGCGGCACTGAGGGGGCGTATATGACGCAACGAGTCGTCTCCATCGTCGGTCCCACCGCGTCCGGCAAGACGGGGTTGGGCATCGCCATCGCCCGGCGTCTGGCCGAAGCGGGGGAGCGGGCCGAAATCGTGAACGCGGACGCCTACCAGATGTACCGTGGCATGGATATCGGCACCGCCAAACCCACCGCCGAGGAACAGGCGGCCGTGCCGCACCATCTCATCGACATCATCGACCCCGAAGACACGATGAGCGTGGCCCGATTCCAGCAGCTTGCGCGCGAGACCATCGCCGACCTGCAATCACGTGGCATCCGGCCGATTCTCGTCGGCGGCTCCGGCTTGTACGCCAGAGCGGCCATCGATGACATCACCTTCCCCGGCACCGATCCCGACGTACGCACACGTCTTGAGGAACGCGAGAAAACCGAGGGTGCCGGTGCTTTGTTCGACGAGTTGCGGGCCAAAGACCCCGAGGCCGCCGCGCGCATGGACCCACGCAATCCACGCCGCACCATCCGTGCGCTGGAGGTCATCGAGCTTACCGGCAAACCGTATTCGGCCAGTCTGCCGCGCTACCGGTACGTGATTCCGTCCGTGCAGATCGGACTCGACCTGGACCGCCCGGATTTGGACCATCGCATCGATTTGCGCACCAAGCAGATGTATGACGATGGGTTCATCGAAGAAGTCGAACGGTTGCGCCCGCATCTGGGTGCCACCGCCGTACGTGCGCTCGGCTATCAGCAGATCATCGACCTGCTGGACGGCATCTGGGATGTGAACGACGCCTTCGCGGACATCGCACAGAAAACCAAGCGACTCGCCCGCAAACAGATGGGATGGTTCGGCCGTGACCCGCGCATCCACTGGCTGCAGGCCCTGAACCCGAAACTGGTCGACAACGCGATGGCCATTATCGCGCACGCCGACGCCGGCGACTACGACCCGATCGACGCCCGAGCCGACGAATACACCCAGCATCATCTGGGGGATATCACGGCGTAGGAATCAGCCAAAGGCCGATGCAATCACCCGCAATCAGTGTGCAGGCCCCTGATTCCAGCCGGCGATCAAGAACACGCGCGTCGGATTCGCCGGGCGTAGTATCGCGTCGAACATCGTCTCCAGTGCAGACGTGTCGCCCCGATATGCCGAGTGCTTGGCGGAGCGATACTCTTCGCGCGTCACTGAGCCCCAGTCGAGATCCCAGCCGGCGTCATGCGCCAAGCGTGAACCGAATATACGCAGCACCATCGCATTGCCGCCACGGAACGGATGCAGATAACCGAGCTCATCATAAATAGAAGCAAATGCGTGAACGAACACGTCGCGATCCAACGCATGCAGGTTGCGCTTGTCCGCCAACTCCATCGCGATGTTGTGCGCGCCGGTCTCAATGAGCCCAGCCGGGAAGAACGCCTCAGGATTCGCGGCCCGAGCCCGGTCGTTCGTCACCTCACGTGTGGTGTTTGAGGTACGCAACTTGCCCGCATCCTCAAACACGCCTTCGAACAGCCCCTTATGAATGGCGGTCAGCTCATCCAAGTCGCCAGACGGATTCCATCGACGTTCCGCCAACAACACGGTACGTGCGAACACCGCATCCGCCCGATCCGTGGCATGATCATCCAGACTGCCGGCAGCCAGACGATCCTTTCCGGCAGGGTCGGCGGCGGCGCGCAGACGCATGGCGGTCTGTTCGTCCGCCACGTCGATGAGATGGGTCACGGGCTTCAAGCCGCGTTCGTAGGCAGCCGCGGCGCGCATCGTTGCCTCGCCCGGCGTCATCGCTTCCAGTGCGCAGTTCTTGAGTGCAAATGCGACTGCGCTCGCACGCTCTGCGGGTGTCATGCAACCCATGATAAGGCATATTCGCGCCCCAGCGGGGAATCGACTCAGACGAACGCGGCGAATCGGCTGTCGGGATTCGTCAATCGACCATATCGTCACGGTGTCGTCACCAACCATGCACCCCCGTACTAGTAGAATCAGACCCGATATGGCACGAACAGCATCCTCCAACAGCACCAAACCCCGTAAATCCAAAGACAACGGGTCTACCCATGATGGCGAAACCAAGGTCCAGCCCGAGCTTGACCTCGAACCTGAGCCGTTGTGGAAGAAGATCCTGCTCGCGATTCCGCGCGCGTTCGGCTCCGGCGTACGCGCCGTCACCGGCGTCGGCGAATACGATCCAGCCTACCGTCGTGATGGTTTGTGCTTCCTGCTGCTCGTGCTCGCCGTACTGTTCTGCGCGTCCGAATGGTTCCGCGTCAGCGGTCCATTCGGCCAGCTGCTTCACGCCATCGCGGCCGGTGTGCTTGGTCTGATGAGCGTCGTGCTGCCGGTGTTGCTCGCCGCCGTGGCCTTCCGACTCATGCGCAATTCCGGTAAAGGGTCCAATAACCCGCGTGTGGTCACCGGTTGGGTGCTGCTCATGTGGTCGATTTGTTCGATCATCGACGTGGCGATCGCCGCCGACCACACCGGATTCGACATCACGATTCTGCAATCCGCCGGCGGCCTGTTCGGCTTCTTCCTCGGCTCACCGCTCGCCTGGGGCCTTTCCAACGTGTTCGCCATCATCATTTTCGTGGTCGTCGGCCTGTTCTCCTTGCTGATGATTACCGGCACCCACGTCACCGATTTGCCGGAGGATGCGCGCAAAATCGCCGCTATAATCCAACGCAAACCGTATGTGCCGATGGGCCAGGAGACGGATGGGAGCGCCAGCCAGTTCCCCAACGAGGTCCGTGTGGGAGATACCACTCTCGCCTTTGCCGACGGTGTTCCCTCGCATGACGGCGACGATGACGGAAGCGACAACGATCAGGCCGGCGATGCACGGCCCAGCCTGTTCGCACGACTGTTCGGCCGCAAATCCAAGACCGAAGACGACAAAACTCTTGACAAGTATGCTGCCGACGATCCATTCGACCGTGCCGCCAGCCAGCATGGTGCCACCGCCGAAACCCCGGTGGTCGATCCGATGACCGGCGAGATTATCGGTGCGCGAACCATTGCATCGTCTTCGTACGACGGCCGTCCGCACCTATCCAGCCCTGCGCCTGCTGCCGATGCAGATGATGGCGACGCTTCCCGAACCCGCGTCATCACCAGTGGCCAGACCGTCGCCATGCCCGGTGGGGGAGCGGTAGACGACCCGTGGGCACCCAGTGCCGCCCAGGCCGGTACTGTCGCGCTCGCAGGGGCAGCCGGTGCGATGGGAGCGGC
>OLPB01001403.1_pt1 | contig 10789 bp, 7 predicted proteins | sample 1672001 | NCBI WGS metagenome assembly OLPB01 (sample SAMEA3136635, study PRJEB25190) | human gut metagenome | biome: human gut; feature: human-associated habitat; material: faeces | place: Austria | collected 2013 | reverse complement strand
TACCGGAACCGGCGACCCGGCCCCGACCATCGGGGCCTACCAAACATGGTAATGGGTAGCGTTTTTTGAGGAGCAGGGGACCCGCTTCGTCTCTTGCGGTGAAGAATCTCTAGGAGAAGGGAATGTCATGAGACGTTTCGGCAAGGCCATGGCCGCGTTGGCCGTGGCCGCGTGCACACTGTTCGGCGGTGTGGCCACCGCGAACGCGGATGAGAACTACTACGGCGGCGATCTTGGGAGTACCAAGGTCGGCACGCCGGCCGTATCCGACGTCGGAGCACATACGGCGAACGTGTCGTTCGACTACCAGATCGATCCGAGCATTCTGCCGAAGGTGCAGAGCGTGTGCTTCGCGGTCGAGGTCGTGCGGGTCACGAGCATCAAACCCATTAAAGATCCGCAATTCGGAGGATCTTCAGGGTACAGCTCGTTAAGTTGCTCGGGAGGCACCTCCGTTGGTGATCTGACCTCCGGTTCGTATCAGAGCATATTCGGCACGAAAACGTGGCCGGTTAAACTGGGCGAAGACGTCCAGTCCTACGCGACTGGACAGATGTTCTCATCATATGACACTGACATGTGGAACCATGCCGCCTCGGGCACCGTGCAGATGCCTGTGATTGGCCTGCAGTCAAACACGACGTACGGTAATACTGACGGTTTTCCCCACGCTGGCGATTACACCGACAGCTGGTTGAAACTCATGCTTAAGACTCAAGATGTGTGCAAGCTTGCCGATCCCACGGGGGCAAGCCTCGCTTGCTCGAACGCGTACGACCAGCCCGTGGATGTCCGCTCCCTGTATGCGGGCATGAGGATCGTCCTGAAGGACGGCTCCGCCATCAGCTTTGGACAGACGGCGAAGCCGATTTCCGATTTCACGACGAAGGCCGAGCCTACGGCCACGCCGGCGGAGGCGCTGCCCTCCAAGACCGACGCGAAGCTGGATGTCGCAAACGGCCACGCGGAGCCCGGACAGACGGCCCGCGTGTACGTCGACAATCTGAAGGCCGAGGCGAAGGCGAAGGCCGACGCGAACAGCCTGTTCTGGGACGCGTACATCTACTCCGAGCCGCAGGCGTTGACCGGCCCCGGTGGCTCCCCGTTCGTGCAGGTGCAGAAGGAAGCGTCCACCGGCAAGTACTACTTCGACGCGGTGATTCCGGCCGATCTGCCCGCCGGCGAGCACAAGATCAGCGTGCAGGACGAGAACGGTACGGTGCAGGCGTGGACCCCGGTGACCGTTGGCGACGCCCCGGCCCCGGTTGACAAGTCCAAGCTGACCGCCGCGGTCGATGCCGCGGGCAAGCTGGCCGAGAAGGACTACACCGCCGACTCGTGGACTCCGTTCGCCAAGGCGCTGGCCGACGCGAAGGCCGTCGCAGACAAGCAGGACGCCTCGCAGGCCGATGTGGACGCCGCCGTGAAGGCGCTGGCGGACGCCCAGGCCGGGTTGAAGAAGGCCGAGACCGTTCCCTCGAAGCCGGTCGAACCGAGCAAGCCGGATAATGGCGGCAACAACAAGCCGTCCAACAACAAGCCGTCCGAGTCCAAGAACGACGAGCAGTCCGATCTGGCCAAGACCGGCGCGTCCGTGATTGGCGTCGCCGGCATGCTGGCTCTGCTGGTCGTGCTGGCCACCGGTCTCCTCGTGGCGGGCAAGGCCCGCCGCTAAGGTGGGGTGGCTCGGTTTCCGAGAACTGACAGGGGTGGGCATGCCTTGCGGCGTGCCCACCCCTGTCGTATGCGGTCGAGTTCTGCCCATGGTCCGATGCCTCGAAACCGCGTGCAGGTTCACGGGAACCTGCGATACCTTAGCCGGTCGATGCCGGTAGAAGCCGATCTTGATACGCCCCATCTCAAGCGCGGATCGGGCTAAGAATCGGCTACAGGCAATCCTCGCCGTCTGGCTCTTCGTCCCAATCCGGCTGGGCGGAAAGCGTTTCCAAGAAGGCCAGATCCTCGTTCACCTCGGCTTCGGCCCGTGCCACGATGGCGGCAAACTCCTCGTCCGACTTGAACTCCTCGTTGGTCGTGATTCGCCGATCAAGGGCGGCCCTGACCTGTGGCTCCACGTCTTGGTACTGCCGTTCGAGCGGCTTGTTGCTGATGATCCACACGGTGGTCCAACCAGCCCAAGTGTCATGAAATCGGCACGGCAACTTGCAAGGGTACCGGTCAAGCACGTTCAACAGCAGCTGGAACGGCAACTGCCCGGCGAACTCGTCCAGAACCAGCGTGGACTGGCCTGAGTAATCATCGAATGGATGCTCATAATTCGTCACACGAAAAATCTGCGACCGGTCGCCATCAAGAACACTTTTCGTCTTGCCCAGCCCCGGCTTGCCCCAGAGGTAATGGACAGTCACTTCCCGGTCCTCCTGCGAGAAACGGGCCGCCTGCCGTGCCCCCACCATCTTCTCAAGCCACGGCATGAAGCGTGCGGCCTTCAGACTCAATTCCGGGTCGTTCAGTATCTCGTTCACCGAAGCGCCCTTCACCACGGCGTCACGCAATTCCTCCAGATCGGTTCGCTTGCCCTGATCCTCGTGCATATCGAAATCGCCGTGGATGAACGGCCCCGCCTGACGCGTCTCCTTCTTCGAGACGTAGGCCACGCAGGAGGCCACCGAATAGCGTCTCGGCTCGATGTAATTCACATGGATGCCGTGCTTTTTCTCAAGACGCGCCCGAACCGTCGAGAGCCTGATCCGGCTCGTCGCCTGCATGAACAGCTGGTAGTGCCGGTAGCCGGTATGGCCGCCTTCCTCCCGTTGCCCCATCCAGCTCCAATCCTCGAACGCATCGACCAGATCGGCCTCCGTGATCTCCCTGCCGTTCTGCTCCGCCGAGACCGTGAGCATCCAGTCCGTCGCGGACGGGTTGTTGTTCCCGTTCCAGCTTCAGATCGAAAGTGCGCCCGATCTTGGCCTGCGGCTTGCTCTTGATTTTCAGGCTCACGGCGTCCATCTCACGGCCCGATTCGCGGTCGAGGGCCGTCACCCTCACCCTAAAGACCGGTCTGCCGTCCATGAGCTTCAGTTCGGCGGAATCGCGGGAGACCTTCATCGGCTCCATCGATGTCGGGTCGAGATCCTGCGGCATAGCGAACTCGAACAGACCTGCAACCTGTTCGGCACTCATCTTGATCTTCATCTTTTTTACCTGCCTTCGCCGCGTGGCGGCCGCTTTCGGTGGCCTGCAATCCACGCAACTCACGGGTTAGATATCGGCGCAGGGCACAGCGAAACCGGCGAAAATCGGCAAGAAACAAGAAAATGTGACGAAAGTCACACTTTTATGTTTCCGGAATGGCGGAAGATGCGGGAAACATTGAGATTCCGCCGTTTGTGAGGCTTCTACAACATCGCATATGGCAAGGTTACACAGACTTACACAAAAACGCTTATCGTTACACAAAACCTTACATAAACCGTCGTTACACACTCGTTTTGTGTAAGATTCAAGCCTTCATCGGGTCCTTCTGGAGAACAAGGAAGACCAATGCCAAAACCAGCAGAACGCCAATCGAGAGAACGCCTAGCGAGGGGTTGCCGGTGATGCTCGTCACGGTCGCGACCATGAACGAACCGAGGATAGATGCACTTTTGCCGAAGATATCGTAGAAGCCGTAGTACTCGTTGGCGTGGTCCTTGGGGATGATCTTGCCGTAGTACGAGCGGGAGAGCGCCTGAATGCCGCCTTGGAACACGCCGACCAGAATCGCCAGAATCCAGAACTCCACGGCCGATTTCATGAAGAACGCGGCGAAGAGCACGATGCACATGTACGCCACGACCGCCGCCGTGATCATCGCCTTGCAGTCGAATCGCGCCGCCAGGCGGCCGTAGAGAATCGCGCAGGGGAAGGCCACGAACTGCGTGACGAGCAGTGCCACCACCAGCTGGGTGGAGTCGATGCCAAGCTCGGCACCGTAGGAGGTACTCATCGAAATCACCGTGTTCACGGCATCGATGTAGAAGAAGAACGCGATCATGAACATCCACAACGGCTTGTTCTTCACGATCTTGCCGAACGTGCCCGCCAGTTCGCTGAACGTGCCGCGCACGGCCAAGCCCAGCTGGTCACGGGTGGCGCGATAGTGCACTTGGCGGTAGCTGGTAAGCAGCGGGATGGTGAATGCCACCCACCAGATGGCGGTGATGATGAACGAGGCGCGCGTGCAAGCCACCGTGGACCAGCCGAAGAGCGACGGGCCGCCGAAGATCAGCGCGATGCAGAAGATGAACGGCACGGTGGAGCCGATGTAGCCCCAGCCGTAGCCGTGCGAGGAGACCTTGTCCATGCGCTCGTTCGAGGTGGTGTCGATAAGCATCGAATCATAGAACGTCAGCGAGCCGTTAAGGCCGATGGTCGCCAGAATGTAGACGACCAGGAACGGCAGCCAGGTCAGGGGCAAGGCCATTGCGCAGCAGGTGACCACGCCGGTGCCGAAGAAGCCCAGGAAGAACTTGATTTTCATGCCTTGCACGTCGGCGATGGAGCCGAGCAACGGCATGAGCAACGCTATGACCAAGGAAGCAATGGTCTGCGCGTAGCCCCAGGCGGACACGATGTTGCCGTCCGCCGGCATCAGCGATTTGGCGTAGATGGGGATGACGGCGGTGGACAGCAGCACGAATGCCGAGTTGCCGACGTCGTAGATGATCCACTTCTTCTCGCGGGCGGTCAGTTTGGCGCTTTGCGGCACCGGTTCGTGGACATTCGTGGGATCAGTCATATGCACTCCTCGACGGTGTTCAACTCAATCTATCGTAGAAGCGCGGACTAGGGTAGGGAGACCATTCCGGTTGAACGGCGGGTGAATAATGCCGGGCCCCTTTCTAAGGGGAGCCAGAGCAAAAAAATAGCTCCCCTCGCTGAGGGGAGCTGGCCGCGAAGCGGACTGAAAGGAGCCGATCGTGGATTCCCCCAGATGAGGAAATCCACTCAATCGTCCGGAAACTATTCGCCGATCAGCGCGATGGCCTCGTCGTAATCGGGGCATTGCGGCACGCCGTTGAGGCTGTGCTGGATGGCGATGGATGCCGCCGCGTTGGCGATCTTTACCGATTCGGCCAGACTATGGCCCTTTGCCAGCATCGCGCACATCACGCCGGTGTGGCAACCGCCCGCCGAACGGGTGTGTACGGCCTTGGTCGGGTATCCCTCGATATGAATCGTCTCGCCACCTGGCTCACGAATCCAAGCGCCGCGGGCGCCGACACGCACCACCAGCGGCGCGCGCAGTGTAGCGCCCAAGCCGTCGCACAACTGGTGCATGAAGTCGTCGAGTCCACCGCCGATGGTGACCTTGCTGTCGTCGATCGGCGCGCCCAGGCGCTCGGCCAGCGTCATGGCCTCCTGACGGTTGCAGGACCAGACCGGGCGTGCGAGCACCAGGTCCTCAAGCATATGGTCGTTGACCAGACGCAACGTATTGGTGGGATTGATCACCAGCGTGTAGTCGCGTGCAGCCGGGTCGGTACCGGCCTTGAGCAGGAATCCGTCCACGCCGGTGGCCGTGTGGTCCATCAGTGTGTTGCCGCTGATGTGCACCACGTCTTTGGGCTGCGGCTCCAGCGTGTCGAACGTGTCCGAGTCGCCATGAGCCTCGGCGCCATAGGAAGCGATGAACGTCTTCTTCGGCGCGCCGGAGCTCAGCACCACGCGGAAGCCGGAATCCTCATCAAGACGATCCTGGCCGATATGCGTGATGCCGTTGTCCTGGAATGACTGGCGGATGAAATGCGCCCACAGGCCGTTGCCCAGAATGCCGGCGTGCTCGGTCGGCACGCCCATGCGGCTGGCCGCCTGCAGCACGCGATAGCTGCCGCCAATGGAGGGCTTCGGATGATCGGCCACGGCGAATCCGCCCTGTGCCGGCACCTCGTCCACATTGAGCATAATGTCCACCCAGACTTGACCCAGTGAAATCACGCTGGGCTCGTGAGTGCCGATACCTCGCTTGAGATTCAACATGACAGCCTCCTTCGTCGTAAGTTGCACGAGGACCCCTTCGTCCCTTGCCGTCTCTTATACCGAGATTATATGAGAGTTTGCTGGATGCGGAATAGGCAGGCCGGCGTGTTTTATCAGGTAAACGCTACGATTTGCGGCGTAATTCGTCGATGGCGAACCAATGCCGAACCGCTCGCGAACCGCTGATGGCCCACTCGCAAGTTACGCTCGAACCGCGCGTGAACCGCCGAGGTTCGCCCATGATACACGCAAGAGTTGCGGTTGTCGGTATTGGGCTATATATTTGTGAAGTTGTGTGTTCGGCATGTCGGGTGAAACCGGCGGTCGAATGCGTGAAAGACTTGACACATCAAGGTTAAGGGAGTCCATCATGGCAGCTCGTTGCGCAGTGTGCGGCAAGGGACCGCAGACCGGTTTCACCGTTTCCCATTCGCACCGTCGTACCAAGCGTAGCTTCCGCCCGAACCTGCAGTCTGTGCGCACCACGATTGATGGCGAGAACACTCGCCTGCGCGTGTGCGTCAAGTGCCTCAAGGCCGGCAAGGTTCAGCGCGTGGCCGCGTGAATCGCGTACTAACGTGGAGCAAAACCCGTTTGAGCTTCGGCTCAGCGGGTTTTGTTGTTTCTGCGGCCTAAAGAGGCCGTGCGAATAGAATAGGCCAATATGAGCATCACTATGGACACCACTCTCGCTTCGCTGGTCACCAACAAGCGTCGCGTGTCCGCGCTCAAATCGCTGGGAATCGTCACTGCCGGCGACGCCCTGACCTACTATCCCTTCCGCGTCACCGAACCGGTGCCGCTTCGCGCCATCCGCGAGGCCGCACCCGGCCAGCAGATGGCATTTGCCGCCGTGATACGAGACATGCGCGTGGTGCCGATGAACGCTCGCCGCGGCTACCGACTCGAGGCGACGGTTGACGACGCCGACTTTGCCCGTTCGCGTCGCGTACCCGGCAGCACGGCCCGGCTCACGTTCTTTTCGTATCGTAAATCGTATGTGGATTGGGTCAGCATGCGGCTGCGCGCCGGCACGTCTGTGGTGGTCTCCGGTATGCCCAGCGAATACATGGGGCAGCTGCAATTCACGCACCCCGAAATCCTCACTGTCGCGCCCGGGTCGGCCGGAGCAGGAGCGGGGCTTGAGGGTTACGCTCGGGGTGCGGCATCCGGCAATGGTGCGTTTGCGGGAAGTGCCGATCCGTATGCCAGTGTGCAGTCCGCGTATCCGCCGGCCGCGGCTGCCTCTTCCGGGGCCGCGCTGAAATACGACGCCGATACCGTGCAAGAGGCGCTTACCCGCGTCTGCCGGCCCCGCCCGGTATATCACGCCAGTTCGCGTATCTCGTCCGAACATATTCATGAGACGATTCTGGGATTGCTGTGGATGATGGGGGCCCGCACGTCATCCATGCCTGACGGGCAACTCGCTGGCGCTGGGTCAGCCGGCATTGTGGCTCCCACGACCGACGCCATCGCCGTCCAAAACGGGGAAGAGAATTCCGGCACGACCGCCGAATCCGGTGCTGAGGCGCTCTCCCAATCCATCCCAGATGTGCTGCCCGAATCGGTGCGCAAGGCCAAGAACCTCATGCATCGGGCTGAGGCGTTCCTGGCCATTCATGATCCGGCTTCCACGACCCGGTTCAAGGAGGCCATCGAAACCCTGCGCTATGAGGAGGCTTTCGTTTCGCAGACCTCGCTGCTGAAGGCTCGACAGCACGCGCACAAGTCATCGGCGCATCCTTGCCCGCTGAACGAGGTGCTGGAAACAGCTCGAGCATCGGTGGGCGAAGCGGCCGCGGAGCCAAGTACGCAACCAGAAGCATCGGAGCGCGGTGCTGCGACCGATCTGCCTGATCTGCCCAATCTGCGTGACCGTTTCATCGCATCGTTGCCGTTCACACTGACAGCCGGGCAGAGTCAGGTGGTGGACGACATCGCGGCCGATCTTGAACGTGACTGGCCCATGCAGCGTCTGTTGCAGGGCGAAGTCGGCTCCGGCAAAACCGTAGTGGCGCTCGCGGCCATGCTGCAGGCGGTCGGTGCCGGCTATCAGGCGGTGCTGGTGGCTCCCACTCAGGTGCTTGCCGAACAGCATTACGAGACCATCAGCAAGATGGTGTCGGGGTTGACCCTTGCACAGCCGGGTGCCAAGGAGACCGATGCCGCGGCCGACGTTGAGGGCGCGATGGGCGCGTCCGGTGCTTCGACGGTCTCTTCTTCCAAGGTGCCTGCGGAAATTCCCGTCACCCTGCTGACCGGTGGTATGAAGCTTGCCGCCCGGCGTAAGGCGCTCGCTGCGGCCGCCAGTGGTGAGCCGGGCATTATCGTGGCCACGCACGCGGCGTTTTCCAAGACCTTCCAAGCCCCGCACTTGGCCTTGGTGGTAATCGACGAGCAGCACCGGTTCGGTGTGGAACAGCGCGAAAGTCTCAACGCCAAAACCGATGACGGCACCACGCCGCATCTATTGGTGATGACCGCCACGCCCATCCCGCGCACCGCCGCCATGACTTGGTTCGGCGATCTCGATATTTCCTGGCTCACCGAATTGCCTGGCGGCCGCAAACCGATTCGCACCGTGGTGGTCAATGAGGCCGACGCCGCCACCATGGGCCGTATGTTCGCGCACATTCGCGCGCGAGTCGACGCGGGGGAGCGGGCCTATATCGTGTGCCCGCGCATTGATGCGGATGATGAGGAGAACGAAGGCGGTTCCGGCGTTTCGTCAGCAGCCGGTTCTGCCCGCGGACGCGCCGCAGCATCTGGTTCCAGCGCCCGCACAGCTGCGGGCGGCCGTGCAACGCGCGCGGCGGCCGACGCCATCGGCATCGACGACCCCTACGAAACCTTCGACGAAAACGGCGAAACCGTGGCTCGCCCGCCATTGCATGCGGTGGCCGAAATCGCCGACCGGTTGCAGAAACTCCCGCAATTCCAAGGCATTCGGTTTGCGACTCTGACCGGCCGCGACAAGGATGACGTCAAAACCCAGGTCATGGCCGATTTTGCCGGCGGCGAGACTCCGATTCTGGTGTCCACCACGGTGATCGAAGTCGGTGTGGATGTGAAACAGGCCAGCTGCATCGTGATCTTTGATGCCGACCGATACGGCCTCTCTCAGTTGCATCAGCTGCGCGGCCGCGTGGGGCGTGGCGGCACCAACTCGTGGGCGTTCCTTATTTCCCGTGCGGAACCCGGCTCCCCGGCCGAGCAACGGCTCGAAGTGATTCACCACTCGCTCGACGGTGCCGAAATCGCCCAAGCCGACTTGGAATTCCGCGGTGCCGGCGATGTGCTCGGCGACGCCCAATCCGGCGGCAAGTCCAGCCTGAAGCTCCTGCGCGTGGTCAAGGACGCCGACATGATCGCCGACGCCCGCACCCGTGCCGGGCAGCTTCTGGCCGCCGACCCCGAACTGGCAGGTGAGGTCCAACTCGCCGGTGCCGTCCTCGACTTCACCCGAGGCAACGAAACCTTCCTGACCTCCAGCTGAGGCACCTCCAGCTGAGGCTAGGGCTGCGCCCCCGTAATCGCACGATATAGTTTTTCCGTATGCCGATCGTGAGGAAATCACGGTCGGGAAGCCCTCGAATGTGCTTCAGTGGAGGCAAGACCATTCGTACATGAGGTACTCGAAGTGCATATATCATTGGTGCGCTTCGAGCACCCCATTGTTGTTCATGATTGGTATGCGCAGATGAACCTGTACAGTGAAAGCTATGCGTGTAATTTCTGGACGATTCAAGGGTGTGGCGCTTGCTACGCCGAAAACGGGTACCCGGCCTACCACGGATCGCACCAAAGAGGCGATTTTCTCGCACCTCGACTCATGGGGAGTGCTGGATGATGCCCGTGTACTGGACCTGTTCGCCGGTACTGGTGCGTTGGGCATCGAAGCGCTGAGCCGTGGCGCGCGAGAACTCGTGGCCGTGGAAAGTTCCCGGCCTGCGGCGGCGCTGATTACCAAGACCTTGGCGCAGCTACAGAAGAATCGTTCGTGGGATGCTTCGCTCAAGGCCCGTGTGCTGGTCAAAAAAGCCGAGCAAGTGGCTGGCGGCTTCGGCGAACCATTCGACGTGATATTCATCGACCCGCCCTATGCCTATGAGACCGCTGAATGCAATCAGCTACTGTCCGATCTGGCGGCGGGCAGCGCCACCAACGAGAACACGGTGATCATGCTCGAACGCTCGGTACGCTCGGATGATCCCACTGCCCCCGGAGGCTGGCAAATCACCGAAAGCCGCAACTACGGCGAAACCGCCGTGTTCTATATCGAGCCTGCGCTGCTTGGTGAGCAAAGCGGCCAGTCCGAACAAGGCACGTGACATTATGTTCACTCTTGAGGCCTCGCAGCGAATGTTCCACATTGATCGGAACCTTGATTATGAATCGGTTATCGATGGTGACCGTCACGAATCATGGGGATGTTCTCCGATTTGCCCCGCCATTGTCCGCGTGCATACGGAAATGCCCGCTCAGGATGTGCCATTGCACTGGCATCTGGGCAGTGAGCTTATTTATTCCCGGCATGGGCGGGTGGACGCGTTCATAGACGGTGAACAAGTGACCGTCGATGACGGCCAGGTGTGCCTTATAAGCCCCAAAAGCCTGCATTCCATTCATTCCCGCCCATACCAGGATGGGCAATGTTCGCTATCCGTTACTTTCGACGGTGAGTACCTATCCCGGTTGAACACTGGTCTATCCAACCGTCACTTATTCCAAGGTATGCCGCTGGGGCGTGGTTGTAAACATACTGCCGACAAGCTGGTCGATTTGTGTGAACGTATGATCGATT
>OLPB01001395.1_pt1 | contig 10832 bp, 10 predicted proteins | sample 1672001 | NCBI WGS metagenome assembly OLPB01 (sample SAMEA3136635, study PRJEB25190) | human gut metagenome | biome: human gut; feature: human-associated habitat; material: faeces | place: Austria | collected 2013 | reverse complement strand
TGACGGATTTTCTCTTATAGCTTCCGTCATTTCAAAGCGCCTCCGGTAATGGTGTTCTGCAAAAATATGTTCTTGCCATTTTTATTTGTATAGAGTATTCTTTATATTAGAAAGATTTATTTAAGGAGGATTCTTTATGGAAAAATCAAAAGTATACTATACCAGCATGAGAACCGGATTTGACAACGGACTTCTGGACAAACTGAAACGCCTGATCAAAAAGGCCGGTATCGAAAACATTGATTTTGACGGAAAATATACTGCCATTAAAATGCACTTCGGAGAGCCCGGCAATCTGGCATTTCTCCGTCCCAATTATGCAAAAGTAGTTGCGGATACTGTAAAAGAGCTTGGCGGAAAGCCGTTTCTTACAGACTGCAACACCCTTTATGTAGGCGGACGCAAAAATGCTCTGGATCATATAGAAAGTGCTTATGTAAACGGCTTTTCGCCACTTTCCACCGGCTGCCATATCATTATCGGAGATGGTCTGAAAGGCACGGACGAAGTATATATCCCTGTAGAAGGCGGAGAATATGTAAAAGAGGCAAAAATCGGACGTGCGATCATGGATGCGGATGTGTTTATCTCTCTGGCCCACTTTAAAGGTCACGAGGCTACCGGCTTTGGCGGAACCCTGAAAAATATCGGAATGGGCTGCGGCTCCCGGGCCGGAAAAATGGAAATGCACAGCGCCGGAAAGCCTCATGTAGAGGAAGAGCTGTGCATCGGCTGCCACCGCTGCGAAAAGATCTGCGCTCATGATGCGCCTCAGTTTAAAGACAAAAAAGCTTCCATCGACCACAACAAATGCGTAGGCTGCGGAAGATGTATCGGTGTCTGTCCAAAAGATGCCATCGTTGCAGCCTCTGACGAATCCAATGATATCCTGAACTGCAAAATCGCAGAATACACAAAGGCTGTTGTTGACGGACGCCCTGCTTTTTACATTAACCTGGTGATCGACGTATCTCCTTACTGTGACTGCCACGCCGAAAACGACGCAGCCATTGTTCCGGATGTGGGATTCTTTGCCTCCTTTGACCCGGTGGCTCTTGACATTGCATGCGCAGATGCAGTAAATGCCCAGCCGGTGATCTCCAATACCTGCCTTTCTGAAGCAGACCACGAAGGTCACGACCACTTCGGAGCCATGTTTCCCACCACAGACTGGAGAACCTGCATTGAACATGCCAAAAAGATCGGCCTTGGCACAGATGAATATGAGCTGGTTGTAGTCAAATAAATACAATCGAGGAGGTAAATAATAGTCAAGCATGGATGGACATCCTAACTTGGCTATTATTTGATTAGAAAAGATGTCCTCGGCTCTCCGCTCCAACAAAGCTAGCACTAAGACTGTAAGCGCAAAATAATTCGACGGATTGTGTTACCCTAAAAATGAATCCATAATAATCATTAGAAAATGCAAGCATTTCACTTCATCTTCTCTTGCTAGAAATGATAGATGCGAGCATTTTACTCTATCCGATTTATGGAGGTGTGCTCATGAGAAGCAAAAGAATACCTGCCGAAAAACAATACCGTCTCATCATGGAATGCCGTCAAAGTGGATTGACAGATCATCAATGGTGTGTGGAACACGACATCAAACCGGGAACTTTTTACAACTGGGTAAAAAGGCTGCGTCAGAAAGGTTGTGTGGATTTGCCAGCGTCAACCGGACGCAGCTATCGTGCACCGGAAAGCCAGGAAGTTGTCAGAGTGGATTTTCATGATACTGACCCGCTCCCATATGAACAGCCATTAAATGTGATTCCGGTAGCTACGGAAAGAAATAACCTTTCCGTAGCAGAGCCAATGAAGCTGTCTGTAGGAAGTTTTCATCTAACAATACCAAATGGAACAGATCCTCAGCTTCTGGCTCAAACGCTCCGCATTGTGAAGGAGTTGGAATGTTAGGGGATATCACAGCCGCCGATGAAATCTATATCGTAACAGGCAGAACGGATATGCGGAAATCCATTGACGGGCTGTGTGCTATTGTAGAGGATCAACTCCATATGGATCCAAGGCGAAGCGCCCTGTATCTTTTCTGTGGAAAACGTTGTGACAGGATCAAAGCTTTGCTCTGGGAATCTGACGGATTTGTGCTGCTGTATAAACGTATGGAAGTCCAGGGCAGATTCCGCTGGCCCAGAAATCAGCTGGAAGTAAAGCAACTGACCTGGCAGCAATTCGACTGGCTCATGTCCGGTCTTGAAATCGAACAACCAAAAGCATTCAAACCTACCGAATGATCGTGTAAAACCTCTATGCCAGCCAACAAAAATGGAGAGCTTTCCACACCCTGTATCATGTCTGCAATCCCTTGTAAATACTGGGTTTTCTGCTTCTTTTTCATTGCTTTTTATGGTATAATAAGAGCAGTAAAAAAGGAGCAGAAAACATATGGCTGGTAATTCAAAAGATTCAAAAATCCTTGCGTACAAGGACATGATCAACCAACTGAATAAAACGATTTCCGCACAGACAGAACTGATCCAGTCTTTACAAAAAACATTGGAAGCAGACCGTCTGGAAAAAGAAAATCTTCGTCAGCAGATTGAATATCTCACGAAGAAGCTCTTTGGTACTTCCAGTGAAAAACGGAAAGATATCGATGGTCAGCTGAATCTTTTTGATGAAGCCGAGCAGGAAGCAGATCCGACATGGAAACAGGAACTTCCTGATGACATCACTGTTCCGGAACATAAGCGAAAAGCACGACGGACACATACGGATCTCTTTAAAAATGTTCCTTCCTGCGACGAGATCATTTCTCTTCCGGAGGAGGAGCGGAACTGTCCAACCTGCGGAACGCAGATGGAATGTATTGGGAAAGAATTCGTCCGCCATGAATTCCGGTTTACCCCTGCCAAAGGGAAAGTAGTAAATATCTATCGTGAAACCTATAAATGCCCGGAGTGTGCCATATCAGAGGAACACCCGGATGATCAGACATTTGTCAAAGCGCCTGTTCAGGAACCATTGATCCCAGAAAGTTATGCATCGGAATCTGTTGTAGGATGGGCAATGCACCAGAAGTACCAGAATGGTCTGCCATTAAACCGGCAGGAATCGGAATGGAAGCAGCTGGGTGTCCCATTAAGCCGGGCTACGCTTGCTAACTGGATCATTTACTGTGCCGAGAATTACCTCTGTCATGTTTATGATTATTTTCACCGTCAGTTACGGATGCGTAAATATCTGATGGCAGATGAAACCCGGGTTCAGGTACTGAATGAGCCGGAGCGCAATCCTGAAACAGATTCCTGGATGTGGCTCTTCCGCAGTGGAGAAGATGGGCTTCCGCCGATCCTGCTCTATCATTACACAGAGACAAGGGCAAAGTTCCATGCAGCATCTTTCCTGCAGGGGTTCCGTGGATATCTGGAGACCGATGGATACCAGGGTTATAACGATCTGCCGGATATCAAACGCTGCTCTTGCTGGGCACATGTGAGACGTTATTTCACAGATGCCATACCGAAAGGGAAAGAGTATGATTACAGCCTTCCGGCGGTGCAGGGAGTACAATTCTGCTCCAGGCTGTTTGATTGTGAGCGGTACTCAAAAGCAAAAAATCATACTGCGGAGCAGAGAAAACAGTTCCGTCTTGAAAAGGAGAAGCCGATACTGGAGGCATTCTGGAATTGGCTGGATCAACAGCGTCCAAACAAGGGAACCCGTTTGGCGAAAGCGGTGAACTATGCCCAAAATCGGAAAGACACCCTGATGACCTATCTGGAAGACGGTCATTGCAGTTTATCCAATAATCTTAGCGAGAATGCAATCAGACCATTCACTGTTGGCCGGAAAAACTGGCTGTTCAGTGCCAGTCCGAAGGGAGCTGCCTCTAGCGCTATTGTGTATACAATGGTTGAGATGGCAAAAGCGAATGACCTGAATACCTACAAATATCTGACATACCTCTTATCACAGCGGCCAGACGCTAAAATGTCAGATGAACAGCTGGAACAGCTTGCCCCATGGAGCGAGACTGCGAAAGCGAACTGTCAAAACTAAACATAGAGTAAAACGCTTGCATCTATCATTTTGGTGCAAGCGTGATTCATGGGCAGCGTAGCAATATTTTGCGCTTACACAATAAATGCCACATATTGTAGAAACAAATTGAATATTGTAAAAAGATAACAGAGAAGCAGCGCCCAAAATTGTTTTCCATATCATTTTGTTTTAAATATGGAAAATGAAATATTTGGTACAGGAAAGCAGGGAAAGAGAAACATGTATTGTGAAAAATGTGGAACAAAACTTGAAGATAATGCCAGATTCTGCCCAAATTGCGGTTCACCTGTAGGGTCGGAAAATATCCCAAAAGGGAATGAAGAGAATAATATTAATCAAGAAAGAGAGCAGGATATTTTTGAGTGGGAGGCGCCGTTCGTTCCGGACAATCAGCCATCTCAGGGAGGGAAAGGCGGAAATAAGACCACATGGATTGTCAGCATTGCGGTGACAATTGCAATCATACTTGTAACAGGCGGTCTGATCTGGTATCTGTTAAAACCCGACAGCGCTCCAAAGGATGATGTGGTAGTAAATCCGGTTAAATCAGCCATGAAAGAAAACTCTGAGAGTTCAGGAGAATCAGAGGAAACAGAAGATCAGGAAAGTGATTCTGCAGAAATAACAGAAAAAAGTGAAGAAACAAAAACGGACGAGAGTTCAGAGACAGAAAACGTGGAGATTAAAATAGGGGGAGCTGTAAATACAGATAAAAAAACGCAGGCTTCCGCACAGAAGGCAGCGCCAGCTTCCGGTGAGGAAAAGCTTTCCCCGAACCAGGGCAGTGAAGAAATTCAGAACACAGAACAGCAGACAGCAGAAAATCACCCGGAACCGGCTCCGGCCAGTGTATCAGAGGAGGAGGCTGCCTCAGCAGTGCTTTATGAGGGCTCACCGGATATTTCCCTATTAAAAGAGGTTCCGGTTATTTCCGCCAATGCCACCTCCACCATCTCGCAGACAAAAACAAACAATAATGCCATGCTGCTTTTTGACAAAAAAGATGATACAAGTTGGCAGGAGGGCGTGGCAGGCTATGGAATCAATGAATCAGTAAGTTTCAGCTTTGATGGTATTCACAAAGTAAAATACATTGCCTTTAAACTGGGAAACTGGAAAAACGACAAATATTATTATGGAAATGCAAAGCCGAAGACAGTGAACCTTGTTTTTGGAGATTATTCCGGTCAGGTTACCTTTACAGGGGAACGGAAAGTCGAATGGGTGGAGGTGTCTCCTTCTGTAAATGCAGACAGTATGCGTCTGGAGCTGAAAGATGTGTATCCGGGCACAAGCTGGGAGGATACCTGTATCTCAGAGGTTACTGTTTACGCAGAGTAAACAGAAGTCGAAAAAATAAAATATATGAGGTGAGAGTATGCTTTCAGAGGAAATGATAAGCCGTCTTGTGCTTGAGATCAAACGTTTCCTTTTGGCAGACGCCATGCTTTTAAGCCGCGCGTCAGATGAACAGCTCATGCGGAGAATTGCTGACGTGGCGGATCACAAGCTTGGAAAGGTCAGTCTGTCACCACAGGAAAGATCACGGGTAGTGCGGCTGGTATTCAGTTCCATTCGGGGGCTTGGGATCCTGGATGAGATCCTGGCAGACGACAGCATTACCGAAGTGATGATCAACGGTCCGGATCATATTTTTGTGGAACATGCAGGACGGCTGTATCGTCTGAACAAGAAATTTGATAATGAGCGGCAGCTGGAGGATATTATCCAGAAAATCGTGGGAAAGGCAGGGAAGGAAGTGAACCAGGCCAATCCTATTGTGGATACCAGACTTCCCGACGGCTCCCGTGTTAATGTGGTGCTTCCTCCGGTTTCCCTGTCAGGTCCCATTGTTACCATACGAAAGTTTTCAAAAACGCCTATGACAGTGGAAATGCTGTTAAAATACGGCTCGCTCACCAGAGAGGCGGCGGCCTTTCTGGAAAAGCTGGTCCGGGCAAAATATAACATTTTTATCAGCGGGGGTACCGGTTCGGGAAAAACAACGTTTCTGAACGCTTTATCCAATTTTATTCCAAGGGATGAACGTATTATCACCATTGAAGATTCGGCAGAGCTTCAGATCAAAAACATAGAGAATCTGGTAAGCCTGGAAACAAGAAATGCAAATACATCAGGCAGAGGAGAAATTTCCATTCGCGATCTGATCCGCTCTGCTCTTCGTATGCGCCCCGAAAGGATCGTAGTGGGAGAGGTACGCGGAGCAGAGGCACTTGATATGCTGCAGGCTATGAATACCGGACATGACGGTTCTCTTTCTACCGGCCATGCCAATTCCACCAGAGATATGTTAAGCCGACTGGAAACAATGGTGCTTCAGGGCAACGACGGACTGCCTCTTCCGGCTATCCGTCAGCAGATTTCCTCTGCGTTGGATATTATCATCCACTTATCCAGGCTGAGAGATAAATCCAGACGCACCATGGAGATTACAGAAGTCCTTGGATATGAAAACGGGGAGATTCAGCTGAATCCTCTGTTTGTTTTTAAAGAAACAGAGGGAAGCACACTGGAAAAAGTAGAGGGGCATCTGGTAAGAACCGGAAATCCTCTGAGAAATGACTATAAACTGAGACTTCAGGGAGTCAGCAGCAGAATATAGGGGAAGCCATGAAAAAAGAAAAGGTAAAAAAAGAGAAAGCAATAAAAGAAAAGCCTGTAAAAATGAAAAAGACAGGACAGGCAAAAGAAAAACATATAAAAGAGGCAAGAGCAAAAAATAAAAAACACAGAAAAAAATATGTGCCGGAAAAGGCGCTTTTCGGACATGCAGATGATTATTACGTGTACCGGATGAACTTTGTGGAAAAAGGTCTGGGGGCCCTGATGGGATTTGGAACAGGATTTTTTGTCTGCATGGTATTTTTCAGGAGTATTCTGTTTTCTGTTATTGCAGGAGGGCTTCTGGCTGTTCCGGGAATCGCAAAATACAGAAATTACCTGAAGGAAAAACGAATGCAGAATCTTCTGTTTCAGTTCCGGGATATGATGGAATCCTTATCCGCCTCCTATTCAGCAGGCAAAAATACACAGGGCGCTTTTCAGGACGCGTGTGCGGATCTGATTTCCATATATGGAGAAAAAGCAGATATTGTACATGAGCTGAAGCTCATCGTCAGCGGTTTGTACAATGGACAGAATATTGACGATATGCTGTCAAATTTTGCCCTGAGAAGTCATCTGGACGATATTGAAAGCTTTGCCACTATTTTTGAGGTGACAAACCGGTACGGAGGAAATCTGAAAAAGGTCGTGGGAGAGACAAGACAGATCATCAATGAAAAAATTGAGACAGAAATGGAAATACGAACCCTTCTCACTGCAAACAAAAACGACCTGAACATTATGATTCTGATGCCGGTTGTTCTGATGCTGATGCTTGGTGGAATGGGCGATATGTCCATTGTGCAGAACACTCCTGTCAATGTGGTGATCAAGCTGACAGCTCTTGCCCTGTTTGGAGGAGCCTATTATATGGGAAGAAAAATTGTTGATATTCGGATATAGGAGAAGAGAACGTGGAATTATTTCAGTTGATACTGCTGGCTGTCACCACACCCTTTGCTTTGATCTGGCTGTTTCTGGCAGCAGCAAAAGGGAAAAAATACAGACAGTATACAAACAGCGCTTTTGCCAGAGAATTTCAGATGAGCGATCTGTTCTGTGTGGGATTTTCTGTTATGGAGATTCTCCACATCAGCACAAAAAGCCGGAGAGCCCAGGCAAAGATCAAGGAGATCTCTGAGATCAAAGGCAAACAGTATGCAGAATATTATTATTTTATTCTGCTGGGAGCAAAAAGCACTTATATATTTACCATTTTGATATTTGTCTGTCTTCTGGCTGTGCTTGCTGCCAGCGTGGAGGCGTTGCTTCTGGGATTATTACTGGGAGGACTGGCAATCGCCTATCTGGATTTGTCTTTACAGGATAAGCTGACAGCCCGCAGACAGGAGCTGGTGCTTGACCTTCCTCAGGTGTTGTCAAAGCTGACGCTTCTGGTAAATTCCGGAATGGTACTTCGGGATGCTTGGAAGCGGGTGTCTGTTACAGGAGACAGAGCTCTCTATCAGGAAATGCAGAACACCAGCATGGAAATCGAAAACGGCATCATGGAAACAGACGCTTACCGGAATTTTGCAGAACGCTGCAATGTAAAGGAGATCAGGAAGTTTGCCTCTCTGGTCATCCAGAACCTGAAAAAAGGAAATGAGGAGCTTGCCTATTTTCTGAAAGACCTTTCCGATGAAATGTGGGAGGTAAAGAAAAATGAAGTAAAACAAAAGGGAGAAAAAGCCAATTCCAGACTTCTTCTTCCTATGATGCTGATTTTTATAGGAATCCTGATCATGATCCTGGTTCCGGTATTTCAGCAGATGGGATAATAAACGGCTAAGACCGGTTTATTATAAATGAGTACACAGACATAAGGAGGAAATAAGAGATGATGAGAAAAATGGATATGCTGTGGATCGGAGCAAAAAACCGTATTCATAATTTCTGGGAGGATTTTAAGACAGAGGAAAAAGGCGCGGCAGAGATCGTGGCGATTATTCTGATTATTGTGGTTGTGATTGCATTGGCAGTTGTTTTTAAGGATAAGATTTCAGAGTTACTGGATAAAGTAATGGGACAGGCAGATAGCTTTGTAGAGAGTGAATCAGGCCTCTGATTTTTAAATAATGAAAAAAAAGGACAATAACACCCAGCGTGGGGCTATTATGGTGGAAGCCGCCATTTATTTTCCTATTACCATTGCCGTTGTGATGGCAGTGATTTATTTTGGGCTGTTTAAAATGCAGGAAAGCTATTTTTTCTTTCAGGTAGAGAGAGCAGCCATGGAGCTTGCCAGAGAGACCGCTTATCCGGGGTATGATAAGTTTACTCCGGATAAGCCTATGGAAAATACAAGAGTGGATTTTGACTGGGAGGATGGCCCCACTGAATCACAGGTAAAAAACTATTACAGCTCCTATAAAGGCTCTGCCTCCAACATTTATCGCTGGGGGCTGGACAGTGAAGCAAAGCAGAGGGCTGCCGCTTATCAGGAAGCACTGAAAAAGCACAGCGCTTTGTTTTCCATGGGAAAAACAGAAGCCTATGTAGGGCTGGAAAATTCATTTCTCAGTAAATCAGTGCGGGCAGAGCTGCGTTATGTGATCCCCACGCCGGGAATCCTACGCTTTGTGGGAGTCAGAGATGACATTACGATTTACGCGGCAGCCTACCAGCCGGTAATGAATACTACAGATTTTGTCCGGAACATTGATCTTGCCTGGGATATGGGCAGCTTTCTTTTAGAAAAGCTGGGAATGGAGGGGCAGGCTGAAAAGTTCAGTCAGGCCTTTGACAAGGTAATGGATATTTTATTTTAGGAAACAGAAGGAGGAGGGAAGCAGATGCGGTTATTCTGCGGAAAACAGGGAGGGTCGATCTGTGTGTTTTTAACCCTGATCCTGGTACCGGTATTATTGTTCAGTGGGATTATTGTGGATGCTTCCCGCCTTTTTGCGTCAAAGACAGTTGTTTCAGGAGCCGGTGATCTGGCTATGAATGCAGCTCTTGCACAGTATGATAAAATGCTGAAGGATTCTTATGGACTGACCGCTATGGCAAAGGATCCCGGTTCGCCCCAGGAGCAGGAAGCCCTGAAGAAAATGTTCTGTGAATCAATCAGCGCCAGGTACCTGAAGCATGCAGACAGTGATGATCTCAGCTCTGTGATTCAGGTTTCTCTTGCAGAGAATGGCTTTGAGGCAAAAGGGGTATCGTCCTCTTCCCTTGCAGACGTGAATGTTCTGCGCCAGCAGATCGTGGAATATATGAAATTTCGCGGTCCTGTTTATATTGCTGACGATATTATAGAAAAATTAAAAAAACTGCCTTTTAAAAATGTAACGAAACAGAAAACATATGTGGACACAAAAACAGATTACGGACAGGCGGCGTCTGAACTCAGTGATCCAATGAAAAAGGCAAAAGAGTCCATTGATACACAGGCTGCTTCTATTGGACAGATTCAGAATTCTGACCCTGCGGGGATGGTGGCAGCATATCAGCAGAAGTCTGTGTTCTGGCTGGCGGCAAAATCTCTGCAGATGTATCTGAATGAAGAGATTACTGCAAATTTTCCGCCGGATACGCCCAATGAAATCTCTTATGAAATGATAGGAAATTATCTGGATGATTCTGCTGTTTTGACAGAAGGCGCTTCCGCATTTCCGGAAGATACCTACAGAAAGATGATAACACTTCTGGCTTTGGACAGCTGGATAAAGGCTCTTGAGCTTCAGCCGCAGACAGGAAAGATCATTACGGAGGAGAATGGCTTTTCCTCAGAGCAGATCAATGCCTATAACAACATTTCCAAAAATATAAAAAACAATATTGCTGTGATGAATCGAAGCCATGACCAGGCTGCAAAAGAATATCAGGATGGTATTAAAAGTCTGGAAAAGAATGCAGATACGATTATCAGCGCAGGAAATGAGGCGGTAAAGCAGCTGAAAAAGGTCAGGGATAAATGGAAGGATGTAAAAAAGAAAAGAGCATTATATGACGATGCCCGTACATCGCTTATAAATGCAGGGGAAAGTCCAGGCGAAGATGAGGAAGGAGAAAAGATACAAATCAATGAGGAGCAGCTGGAGAACCAGATTGCTCTGCTTGAAGCAAACACAGAAGCTGCAAAGGCATATAAAGAAAATATAAAAAAGTTAAAAACAATACCTGAGACACTGAAAAAACAGCAGGTCAGTGAGAATGAAGGAACATGGCTT
>OLPB01001393.1_pt1 | contig 10837 bp, 9 predicted proteins | sample 1672001 | NCBI WGS metagenome assembly OLPB01 (sample SAMEA3136635, study PRJEB25190) | human gut metagenome | biome: human gut; feature: human-associated habitat; material: faeces | place: Austria | collected 2013 | reverse complement strand
TCATCTATTTCTTTTGCACAAAAAGATTGTTTTCATGAAAATCTCTGTTTCTCTCCGCCATATTTAATGCTTTTCACTCCAGCATCAGCGACTCTTCCCACCACTGTCCCGGTTCAAGTCTTTTTTTTCCGCAAAGCCTCTCCTGATATTGTATCTGAATATATACGGAATTCTCTGTATAAATCTTCCATGACAGTTTTCTGCCCTCAAAAATCTCCGCACTGCACAGGATTCCTTTTTCCCCGCGGAAACTGTAAAAAGAAACCTGTTTTTCCGTCCAGATTTTGGGAACAGCAGGAAACAGCCGTATTTTTCCATCCTTCATCTGAAACAGCATTTCCTGAAGAGCATCTGCACTGAACATATTTCCCTCAAGAGTAAAGGGTCTGTAGGTAAACTGCGAATATCCTTTTTTCCGAAAATCTCCGTTCAGGTGAAATCCATTACAGCTGCAGAAATTTTCCCAGAAAATCCTCAGATACTCTGCTGCTTTTTCTCCGTTTCCCTGAACAGCATAAAGATGTGCCATCCATGCAAAGGTATAACCAACCCACTGAGATGTGCCCAGCCTTTCATAATCCGCAATTACAGCATCGATTATTTCTTTTCCTTCGCCCTCATAATCTATGATTCCCAGAGGTGAAACAGCCATCGCATTTGAAAAATGACGATGGGATTCTTCAAGACTTTCATCCGGAGAAAGCATCAGAACCTTATTTTTATTGACTGACAGTTCCGGAAGCCTCTGTCTGATGTGGCGCCACTGTAATTCTTCTGTTTTCCCCAGCTCACCAGCCAGTTTCTCCAGTGTTTCAAACAGCCGGATCATCAGAGCCAGATCATAATTACTGACAGGTGTCAGCCATGATCTTTCCGTATCGTCGTGAATCTCCGGAGAGCTGGATACAGGAAGAACCAGATAACCGTCCTCTGTCTCCTCCAGAAGCGATTGGATAAAAATCCCGGTTTCCTTCATATAAGGATAAGCTCTTTCCCTCAGAAATTTACTGTCTCCTGTATATCGGTAATATTCTCCAAATGCGTGGGCAAGCCACATCTGGTTGGACGGAGAAAGCGAATACATAGGCCAGCCCCCAAGAGGTTTCCCGTCAATTGTCATTGTTCCGGGAAGACAGCAGCCTTCTGCGCCGTAAAATTCTCCGGCAAACCGTCGCCCCTCATCAAAAAGACTCCAGAGAAAATCTAAAAAGCATCGTCCTTCTTCCAGATGGTTTGCCTTCAGATAATGGGTATAGGACAATTCTGTATTCAGATCGTTATGGTAATCTCCCTTCCACGGAGGAAGCGTTCCCTCATCTGCGGTCCACACTCCCTGAAGAGGCATAGGGACGCCTCCTTCTCTGGACGTTGAAGCAAACAGATAATTGGTCATATACCACTGCTTTTCCATAAATTTATCAGGAATACAGATACCGCTCTCTTCAAAATAATCCTTCCACCATTTTTTATGAGAATCAAAAAGTTCATCACCTGCTGACAGAGCGCCGAGAACCTGCTGCTTTCCCTGTTCCATCCAGCAGTCTCCGTCTTCTGATGAGACAATCTTCCAGACGATTCTTGTCACAGAGTCTTTTTTTCTTCTCCCAACAATCACTCCATAAGAAAATTCATCATTTACAGGCTGGCAGAACCATTGCAGCTCTCCCTCCTGTTTTTTTATCACAGGAGGATATTTCAGATCCTTCAGATTCCCCTGGGAAATCTGTCTTTCTTCCTGGCAATAAACGTACTCTTTTTCCGTTCCTTTTTCTCCGAATTCCGGATTTTTCAGTTCCACAGAAAATTCCGTTTCCCGAGCTTCAACCTCTATGATCCCAACTTGTTCCACTGCATGGACCCAAGCTGAAATCCTGACAGTCTCTTTCCGGCTTCTGAACCTCATTTCCGCTTTTGCTGTTTCCAGGTTTAAGACAGATTCGATTTCTCCGTCAATACCGTAAAAATGAAGCAGGATCCTGCCTGCAGTTAATTTTGTAGGTGATGGATAATAATAGGGAGCATCAAAGATTTCCCGGATTTTTGCAGTATTTCCTGCCTTTGCAAGTTTCACAAGATTTTTCCAGGTAAACTCTTTATTCTGCTCCCACAAAACAGTTCTGTCCCATAAATCTGTACGGTCCAGACTAAACCTTATCTCTTCAGGACTGCCCCAGCAGAGGCAGCCGCATTTTCCATTTCCCAGCGGAACAGCCTCGTCCCACCGGGAAATATTTTCTTTCCAGTTATAAGTAATATTCATGTACAAAGTCTCACTTGAATTGTCTGTTATAAAGATATAAAAGAAGAATCAGTCCGGCAAGTCCCAGAAGCATTACCAACAGCCCCTGCGGTCCTACATTTTTCTGTCCCAGTACTACAAGCGCCACACAAATAATAAAAAATATAGCTGCCAGAACGGTTTTTAAAACACTCTTTGTTCTTTCATTCATTTTATTTACCTCCTGTTCCGCACACTGATCAGCCTTTCAGACCGCCAAGAGTCATACCCTGTGTCAGTTTCTTCTGTACACAGATATATAAAATCAGTGTAGGGATCATAACAATAACCAGTCCCGCATACATCTGTCCGTACTGAACTGCTGATTTCTGGGCTGCCATCAGATTCATAAGTCCTACCGGAAGGGTTTATCTCCGGTCTGGTGAGCAGGGTCATGGAAATAATATATTCATTCCAGAATGCCAAAAAGTTAAACAGAATTACTGTCACAATACTTGGCTTTGCCATAGGCATGATAACCTGAATCATAGTTCTCCAGTATCCGGCTCCGTCCACATAAGCCGCTTCCTCGTAATCTTTTGCCAGTGATTTAAAATAACCGGACAGCAGATAAATGGTAAAGGGAAGCGCGGTTGATGCATATACAAGCGCCAGAATAAACAGATTGTTCAGGAAAAACGGCTCTCCGAACCACTGACGCAGTTTTCCGTCTGCATTATTGAGCATCAAAAAGATCGGTACAACAATATAGTTTACATTAATAAAAAGTCCTGCCATAAACATAACATTCCAGATCTTCTGGCTCTTAAATTTGAATCTGGACAGTACATAAGCTGCCGGAAGAGCGATCACGATCAGAAGCAGGATACCCAGGACCGTTACAAACACAGAATTCAGCATATAAGAACCCATGTTTGCAGTTTCCCACGCATCTGTAAAGTTCTGGAAATGGAATCCTTTCGGAAGCGCCCATGGACTTCCGTAAAACTCTGAATTCTCTTTAATTGAAGCAACAAATACCCAGGCAACAGGAACAATGATCGTAACTGCCAGAAGCCCCAGTATCAGATAGATAAATACTTTTGCCACCTTGGAACTGGCAGTACTGTTTTTCGTCATATCAGCCATTTTTCACCCTCCTTAGAATTCAATTTCTTCACGTTTGGTCACCGCATTGAGAACAGCGGCCAGCGCAAAGGAAAACAGGAATACCGCAACACCGATGGCCATACCATATCCATAGGAAGAGTTGGTGTAAGCTTCCTGATACATGTAGCTTAAGAATACATTGGAAGCTCCGTCCGGTCCGCCGTTTGTCATTGCTTTTACCATCAGGAAACTCATATTAATAGTACTGATAACAAAGAATGTCAGAGTGGTACGAATATTAGTCCAGATCAGCGGAAGAGTAATTGAGAAAAACTGTTTGATCCTTCCCGCGCCTTCCAGACTTGCTGATTCATAGAGACTGTCCGGAATGTTTGCCATACTTGCCATGTACATAACCATATAATATCCAATGGCCTGCCATACCATGGCGATAATAATACTGTAAATAACAAGATCCTGACTTCCAAGCCAGAGGATAGGATTGTCCACCCCATTCTGTCCCCGGAACAGATTCAAAAAGGAGTTCAGAAGTCCCTGATTCGGATCATAGATAGCAGAGAAAATAGCGCTGATCACTACAACAGAAAGAATATTCGGGATGTAAAAAACAACACGGAAGAATGTCTGCCCTTTCAGTTTTTCTCTTGTAAGAATAGCGGCAAAAATAATCGCCATACCAAAAGTAACAATAGTAACAATCACGATCAGAAGAACAGAGTTCTGAAACGCCTGATAAAATTTATCGCTCTGTAACAGTATTTTGAAGTTATCAAGACCTACAAAAGTTTTTTCAGCTGTATATCCGCCCCATTTATAAAGAGACATTCTGAAAACATCAATGGTAGGGATCAACATAAAAATAGCAAAAAGAATTACTGCCGGCGCCAGACAGCAGAAAATAAACCGGCTTCTTCCCTTTTTTTTCGTCATGGTTCTTCTCCTTTCTTTATCCCGAAAAACGGACGGTAGTATTCACCGTCCGTTTTTTCAGATACCATATTTAATTATGTCAGGATCCTGGCTTTATTTCAAAGCGCCGCGAAGGGTATCACTGTCTTTTTTGATCTGCTCTACCCAATCATCTACTGTCTTATCACCGCTGACAAGAGAGTTGATCGGATCAAAGAATGTTGTACGAACGGTTACACCTTCTACCGGCTCAGTTGTCGCAAAAGCATCCATAACAGCTACTGCACCATCATCATAGATAGAATAATAAATTTTTGCATCGCCCTCAAGTTTGTCTGTCATTCCCTGGATCGGCTGAACTGCTCCACCGTCTTTTGCAAAAATCTCAGCTGCTTCATCAGAGTACAGATATGCGATAAACTGTTTTCCAAGGTCTTTGTTTACAGCGCCCTTCGGCATCCAGATCTGCTCAAAGAAGGAATAAGAAGCTCTCTCTCCGCCTTCCTCTACTGCCGGAAGTGCTGTGAATCCCCACTCAAAGCCGTCTGCACGAGGAGCGTCTGCCATCTCGCCGATTACCCAGTTTCCGTTTGGCATAAACAGAGCCTTATTGTCAAGGATCAGCTGCTGGTTTTTACGGAAATCATTGTCATTTGCGTTTGCCGGAGTTGTCTTCTCTGTATAGGAAGCCAGCTTCTCAATGATCTCAAATGTTTTCTTTGCTCCGTCTGTTTCCCATACGCCTTCGCCGTATTTCAGAGCTTCCTGGAATGTTTCAGCGCCGGCAGTCTCATGAAGCAGTGCATAGAAGAATGCGTCAAAGTATCCTGCTGTAGGATATGTAAACAGTGCAATATCTTCCTCTTTTGCCTTTTCGCCAAGTTCCCACATTTCATCCCATGTCTCAGGAACTTCCCAGCCTTTTTCCTCGAACAGTCCTTTGTTGTAGAACAGTCCGCAAGGTCCGTAGAACATCGGCATCAGATATGTTTTTCCGTCTCCGTAAGGATTTGTAATAGAGTTGTCCACAAATCCCGGAAGGATCTTGTCTTTTACAGTTACATCCTCTCCCGGTACTGTCATTTCCAGTACGTCAGTCATTTCCTCTACGTTATTGTCCTTAACAAAGGTTTCTGTAAGAGCAGATTCAGATCCCACTGCTCTCATGATAACATCCGGATAATCACCGGATTTCATAGCCGGTGTAATGATATCTTCAAGCTTCTTGTCGATTGTGAGTTCTACCTTTACTCCCGGATTTGCCTCTTCAAATTTTGCGCAAACATTTTTCCACATATCCTGTCCATATGCGGTTTCTACAACAGCCAGTTTCAGAGTCTGCTCTTCATCTGCCATAACAGTTGTTGCCATTCCTGACATTGCGCCTGCTGCCATAACTGCTGAGAGTGCAAGACTGGTAATTTTTTTTGCTTTCATCTCATATCCTCCTTTAGATTTTGTACATAAGATACAAAAACTTTTTGTTTTCTTAATAATAACTCATTAAAATTACTTTTTCAATTTATATATTGCTGTATACTTTAGAAATATTGCTATGAGTTACAGATTCAACGACAATATTACTTCTAATTGATATTTTTCTCATATTTTGATTGTTCAGAGCACCGGCATCTGTTAGACTGTAGTTACTGTAACATTCTCCTGAACATATTCTGATCTGTATGTTTCCAAGAAAAACGGAACCGAAAACCTTATCACTTTCTATGGAGCAGCCGTGTTATGATATATGAAAGTATACCTCTTGCCAAAGATCTTTCTGTAGAAAAAATTTATACCATCCATTACTTTGAATACTGCAATGACTTTTCCTATCCGGGTGAACAGCATGATTTCTGGGAATTTCAATGTGTAGATAAAGGAACTGCCCGGATTCAGGCAGATGAAGAAGTTCATGTCCTTACTCACGGTCAGATAATTTTTCACCGTCCCAACGAATTTCACAACCTGTCGGCAACCGGAAATCATGCCCCTAATATTGTAGTTGTTTCCTTTGCCTGTAATTCTCCCTGTATGAGTTTTTTTGAAAAACAGATTCTGACCCTTTCGGATACAGAGCGAACCCTGATCGGAAAAATCATCGCTGAGGCCCGGCGGTGCATTGCCTCTCCTCTTGACGACCCCTATCTTCATAAAATGGAATTAAGAAAAGACAGCCCTGTGGGTTCCCAGCAGCTTCTTGTTCTTTATCTGGAACAGCTTCTGATACATATGCTCCGAAGATATACTACACAGGTACCGCACTGTGTCAGAAACATTGGCGACCCCTCATTTGAATCTTCTGCCTGCCGGAGGATCACCCGTTATCTGGAGGATCATATCTGTGAATCCCTTTCCCTTGAAGCAACCTGCCATGACAATCTCATCGGAAGATCCCAGCTTCAGAAAATCTTCCGTGAGGAATACGGCTGCGGAGTGATCGATTTTTTTTCTCATATGAAGATCAATTTTGCCAGACAGCTAATCCGGGAAAATGACATGAATTTCACACAGATCTCGGAATTTCTGGGCTATTCCTCCATTCATTATTTTTCCAGACAGTTTAAAAAACTCTGCGGAATGACGCCTACAGAGTACGCGCTTTCTATTAAAGCCATCTCCGAACGTCCTCAGAATTCTGAAAAAGACATAAAAAATGGAGCCGATGACTAAAACATCAGCTCCATTTTTGTCCCCTTTCCGGGCTCACTGTCAAGATTGATCTTTGCTTTATGAAGCGCAGCCCCATGCTTTACAATAGAAAGCCCCAGTCCTGTGCCTCCGGTCTGACGGGAATGACTTTTATCCACCCGGTAAAACCTCTCAAAAATACGTCTCTGTTCATTCTTCGGAATACCGATCCCATTATCCTCCACAAAATAGCATGGATGATGTCCTTCCTGCCCTGCAAACACCCGGACAGTTCCTCCTGCATCGGTATAGCGGATGGCATTGTCCGCAATATTATAGAACATTTCATAAAGAACCTGCCGGATTCCTCGCACCGCCACATGCTCCCCTTCCAGAACAAGACTGATCTGCTTTTTCTCTGCCGAAGGCTGGAGATGATACACAATGTCCTCTGCCAGCTCATAAATATCTACTGCCTCAAATGGCATGTCGCTGTTTTTCTCATCAAGCCTTGAAAGCTGGATGATATCTGACACAAGAGAACTTAAACGGCTTGCCTCATGGTAAATCCTTCCGGAAAATTCAGGAACCTTGTCTTCTCCCACCATTCCGTTCATCATCAGCTCCGCATAACCGGAAATAGACATCAGAGGGGTTTTCAGTTCGTGAGAAACATTGGCAGAAAATTCTCTTCGCATTGCCTCAGCCTCCTTCAGCTCCTCCAGCTGAGACGCGATCTGTTTATTCTGCTGGTCTACCCGTACAAGAAGGGGACGCAGCTCCTCATATCTTACATCTTTCAGAGGGTGCTCCAGATCCAGCTCATTAATGGGCGCGATCAGCTCCTTTGTCTGTCTCTGAACCAGGAAAAATTCCAGGGCCAGAATCCCCAGCATAAGAATCCCCAGCAGCGTAAAGCTGGAAAATAAAGTAAGGAACACACTGTCAGTTGTTCTTGCCACCCGAAGGATATTTCCATTATCCAGCTTCATGGCACAGTAAAAGGTCTGCTCGGAAAAAGTTTCCGAAAATCTTACGATCTCCCCATAGCCTTTTTCCTTTGCCTTCACAAACTCCGGGCGTTCCCCATGATTTTCCAGCTGATCCGCCTCTGTCTCCGAATCATACAGAACATTGCCCTCATTGTCTGTAACTGTGATCCTTGTAGCATTGATCTCTTTTACATTGCTTTCCAGATAATCCAGTCCGGCTGCTTCGATACCGGCCCGAATGTATTCCACCTCATCCCGCACACTCTGTTTCATAAATACGTCAAACTTGTCATACATGACAAAGCTTGCAGCCAGAAAGGTCAGAAGAACAGACAGGATTACAAGAAAGCTTCCGTGATTTAAAATTCTCTGTCTCATTTTATTCTCCGATCCTGTATCCTACTCCCCGTATGGTTTCCACCATGTTTCCTGCTTCTCTCAGTTTCTGACGAAGTGTTCTCACATGTACGTCCACAGTTCTTGTCTCTCCGTCAAAATCATATCCCCACACATGACAGAGGATCTGATTTCTGCTCATAACAAGTCCCTTGTTCTCTATCAGATACTGCAAAAGCTCAAATTCCTTTCTGGTAAGCTCCACCTTCTGATCTCCAAGATGTACTTCATGACGTCCCACCGATATTCTCAGTTCTCCGCAGTGAAGCTCTCTGTTTTCCTCTTTCCTGCTGCACCGGCGAAGCACTGCTTTTACTCTTGCAACAAACTCCATCATACCAAAAGGCTTTGTGATATAGTCGTCCGCTCCGGCTTCCAGTCCCCGTACCTTGTCAAATTCCGCATCCTTTGCCGTAACCATGATCACAGGGATGTTTTTTGTATCAGGAGAGGACTTCAGCCTGGTCAGAATGCCGTATCCGTCCTCACCCGGAAGCATGATATCCAGAAGGATCAGGGACGGAAGTTCTTTTTTCATGGCTGCGCAAAGCTCTTTTCCATCTGCCAGTCCCTTTGCTGTAAATCCGGTAGTTTCAAGGGTATATACCAGAAGCTCCCTGATATTTTTTTCATCTTCCACACAGTAGATCATGAACTGTCCTCCTTATCTTCATATATGCCATAAAAGCTGCTGAGGAATTTCCCTCCGGAAATTCCCACAACAGCCTTATATGATCTGCCTTCAGTTTTTACTGACGCTTACGGAAGCAGATATTCTTTGCGGACTGCTTCCAGACATTTATTAAATTCATCATCCTGATCGTTTTTCATTGCGTTCAGATGTCTGTGTGTATCATAAAGATTCTCACGCACCTGAGTTACGCAGACACCGATATTGGAACAGTGATCTGCAATTCTTTCCATACTGGTGATCAGGTCAGAAAGAATGAAGCCCATTTCAATGGTACACTCGCCGGAGCGGAGACGATTGATGTGACGGCGTTTCATTTCTTTTGTCAGCTCATCGATCAGTTCCTCAAGCGCCTCGATCTCTGAAGCCTTGGTAATATCCTGTTCGTCAAATACAGAAAACGCTGTTTCTACGATTTTGGTCACTGCTGCGGTCAGTACTCTGAGTTCCGCCTTTGCATAAACGGAGAAGCTCAGGCCTTTTGCATGAAGCTCGTCTGCTGACTCTTTAATGTTTACTGCATGGTCAGAAATACGCTCGAAATCACCGATGCAGTGAAGCATCATGGAAACACTGTGACTGTCTGTCTCAGAAAGATCCTTATTGTTCAGCTGAACAAGATAGGTTCCCAGTTCATCCTCGTACCTGTCTACCTTGCTTTCCATCTTTGTGATCTTCTGAGCCTTTTCCTCACTGTAATCATGAAGCACCTCAAAAGAGGCCTTCAGCGCCTTCCAGGAATCCTCTGCCATACGTCTTGCTGCGGTTCTTCCCTGCTCTACTGCAAATGCAGGTTTTTCCAGGAAACGGGATTCCAGAATAAGGAATTCCTGATCTTCCTTTGCCGCCTCAACATCCTCAGAAGAATCACGGATCGTCATACATGCAAGCTTCACAAGAAGATTGGAGAACGGAAGAAGCAGTAAGGTTGCTGTAACATTAAACACACTGTGGGTCACTGCGATTGCTGCCGGTGTTGCCATAGAGTCCATAAACGGGAACTGAACAGCTGCATTCAGAATATAGAATACACTCAGGAACACTACAGTACCGATAATGTTGAAATACAGATGGATCATGGCTGCACGTTTTGCGTTTTTGTTTGCGCCGATAGCAGACAGAAGCGCTGTCACGCAGGTACCGATATTCTGTCCCATAATGATCGGGAAAGCCGCACTGTACGGCACAGCTCCTGTAACGCACAGAGCCTGAAGAATACCCACGGATGCAGATGAGGACTGGATGATCGCTGTAAGAACCGTACCTGCCAGAACACCTGCTATCGGATTGGAAAATGCCAGAAGAAGATTGGTAAACTCCGGAACATCAGCCAGAGGCTTCACAGCAGCGCTCATGGTATCCATACCGAACATCAGCACTGCAAATCCAAGCAAAATGCTTCCTACACCTTTATGCTTATCATTTTTTGATGACATCATCAGAAGCAGACCTATGATTGCCAGAATCGGGGAAAATGAGGTTGGCTTCAGCATCTGGATAAAAAAACTGCTGCTTTGGATACCGGAAAGACTCAGGATCCATGATGTGATCGTAGTACCCACATTGGCACCCATAATGATTCCAACTGCCTGAGACAGCTTCATAATCCCGGAATTTACAAAACCGACAACCATAACGGTCGTAGCTGACGATGACTGGATCACCGCCGTAACACCTGCACCGAGCAGAACGGCTTTGATTGGATTCGATGTCAGTTTTTCCAGAATTTTTTCCAGCTTTCCACCGGAAACTTTTGTCAGACCATCCCCCATAACATTCATTCCATATAAAAACAAAGCCAGACCGCCGATTAAGGTCAAAATACTAAAGAAATCCATACTTTTTCTCCTTTTCCTTTTGTAGCAAGGCATA
>OLPB01001381.1_pt1 | contig 10972 bp, 15 predicted proteins | sample 1672001 | NCBI WGS metagenome assembly OLPB01 (sample SAMEA3136635, study PRJEB25190) | human gut metagenome | biome: human gut; feature: human-associated habitat; material: faeces | place: Austria | collected 2013 | reverse complement strand
CGACAATCCAAAAATAATTGAGAGGCTAGGACTTTTGTCCCAGCCTCTTTTTTATCCAGTGGATCTGCGCCAAATGTGGTATAAAAGTAAAAACCCTTGTGTATCAAGGGTTTTAGTGTGTTGACTACGTTTTTGACTACGCTTCAAGAAATTTTAATAAGCGATCTGCAACATCTGACCGCTGTCTATCATTTAAGTGCGTGTACATATCGAGAGTTGTTTGTATGTTTGCGTGTCCTAACCTATCTGATATGGTTTTAGGCTCTATACCAGCTTCAAAGAGTAGGCTTGCGTGTGTATGTCTCAGACTATGCACGTTAAATTGTTTTAGTTTATGCTTACCAAGGAAGTATAGCAGTTCTTCTCTGAAATGGGAAAACTCAAAATAACTACCGCTGAAATTTGTGATAACGATATTTTGAGACTTGATGCCGTGTTTGAAAAACAATTTTTTTTGTTCCAGTTTCCAGCTTTTTAAAACTTGTAAAGTATTGTCGTCTATTGATATCGTCCGTAAACTACATTTGGTTTTAGGAGATTGAGTGGACAACTTACCACCAACTTTGACAAGTGTCTTATTAACGGATATCATCTTATTATCAAAATCAATATCAGACCATTCAAGAGCCAGCAATTCTCCTCTCCTTAATCCAGTATAAGCCAACGTGTGCCATGCCACGTATAGAGATGGTTTTGCATCTTTTTTAGCCAGCGTTAGGAATTGATTTAACTCTTCTTTTGTAAGTGCTATTTTAGCTTTGTGAGATTGTTTCTGTTTTGGTCGTATGATCTTATCAACTGGATTGGTTTGTGCAATTCCTAGCGATAGAGCAAATTTAAACACACGATTAATCACAGATAGGTAGAGTGAATACTGAGTGTATCTCTTACTTAATTTAAGTACGATCTGTTGCATCATAGATACAGATATACTCTCTATTCTGATATCGTTAAAATAATCTTTAACGATAACTTTTAAATACATACTCGTACATTGGTATGTTGTAGGCTTCACAGTTGTTTCATAGCTTTCTAACCACAGATCAGCTACTTCCTTAAACGTAGGTTTGCTAGAGTGATCTGTAAATCCATTCTCTTCCACAGAGAGCAGTAGCTCTCGTTCTGCTTTCTTTGCTTCTTTCTGCGTTTTAAACCCTCTACGGGTCGTGCGCCTTTGCTTTCCTGTAAATGGATCAACACCTAAATATGCTTGGAGCATATAGCGTGTCTCTCCGTCTTTGGTTAAATATTTCTTTATCATGACAATTTACCATTGATATGCTATACTATGGATATCTTTCCTATCTAGCCACCTTATTTTGAGGTGGCTTTTTTTATTTTACATTAAACTAAAAATAAAGCTCAATAGTGGAATCAGTAGTATAATAAGCATGATTAAACAGCCCAGACTGCTTAGAGTTTGACCACAACCTTGTAATGCTGTACCGCAACCGTCAAGGGCATCTCCTACTTGCGTGGCCTTACTATTCTCGACATGGCTCTCATAATCGTAGAAAATCTGCTTTACTTCGTCTGGATCATATCTAAACCCACATTTAGGACATCGCTGAGTGTGGAATGTTAAAATAATATCATTCTTGCAGTGTTCACATTTTAATTTTAGTCTTGCTTGTTCTAAATCCATAATAATCTAACCTACCAATCTATAAAATTCGTCAATAACCATGAGTTCATCGGTTACTGATTTTAGTTTGTGTTTCTCCATAAAGTTTAAGTAATTAAAATCTTCTTTATCAATCTGGTTTAGTTCCTCTCTTAATAGCGCGTGAATCATGGCCCTATTAGCCTCATTCTCGCATTTTAAAGGGTTGATAATATAATTAGCCTCGGTATGTTCTAAGTGCCCTAATTCGTGCAATATGACCCGTTCTTGGGCTTCCCTAGTTAGTGATTTATTAACAAAGATAATCTTTAAGTCTGAGATTATCATTCCATGTCGAGGCCATAAGTCATTGTCAAAATATGCTAGTGTGACACCAGCTTTATTACAAATCTCTTCGATGCTCATAGTCGTCCTTGTAAGTATATTTCTATAATATTCTGTATCGCTTGTATGTCGCTTTCATTTAGCGGTTTACCGTCAAACGTTTTTGCGTTTTCTGCCATCTTGCGGAGGTCGGTTTCGGTATATCCAGTGGTGGTGGTGGAAGTATTGCGTTCCCGTGGTACATCGTAACCCATGAGCCATGCTTCCGATACATCAAATGTCAATGCAAGCAAAGCTAATTTCTTTTGGTCTGGAGCTTGTACGCCATTCACATATTGAGACAACGCACTTTTTCCAAGTTTAACACCTAATTTTTCTTGGAAAGGCTTCGAATTATTAATTACATCCACTTGCTTCCATTGTTTTTCCTGCATTAATTCTCGGATTCTATCCGCAGTTTGAAATTTTCTCATGATCTTTACTCCTTATTTCTACTATAGTATAACACAAATTTTGAAAATAAAAAATAAAAAAGTTCAAAAAAAATGAAAAAAAGTGTTGACAAAGTTCATGACCCGTGATATACTTTAACCATGATCAAAGTTCATAGCACATGAACAAGAAAGGAGTGACGAAATGAGCAATGATTATTCAAAACTTTTGGGTAAGATCACAGAGAAGTTTGGAACACAAGCCAACTTCGCTGAGGCTATGGGAATGTCAGAACGCAGTATCTCGCTGAAACTGAATAATCGAACATCTTGGAAAGATAGTGAGATTTCAAAAGCGGTCGAGATCCTTGGAGTAAATCCAGAAGATATCCCCTCTTATTTTTTTAAATATAAAGTTCACGCTTTATGAACATAAAAAGCGCCCCACAGAGTGGAACGCTTCGCAAATTTAACTACTTTGATTATACCACAATAGAAAGAGGTGGGCAATGATTGAAGAACTAATCAAAGAACAGATCAGAGAAATTTACCTCGAAGCGAAAGAACAAGCTAAGAAAGAATTGCTACCTATCAGTCAAGCAGAACTACAAGAGATGTTTGGTTTTAGCAATGAATATCTAAAACGATTAAAACGTAAGGGCTTGAAATTTCGCAAGCAAGGAAAGTACATCATGTACGACTTAAACGATGTACACGAGATTTTAGAATTAGAAAAGGAAATACAACATGTATAACGACATTATCGCAGGAATAACAATCGCAGGGACATTCTTCGCAGCAGGCTTCGCAGGCGCTGTCTGGGATTTCAAACGGGCGCAACGGAAGAAAGCAAGAGAACAGAAGATTAAACTTGCATACGAAGCGTTAGACGCTGGAGTAGAAGAGGTTATGCAAGAGGGTGTAAATAACTACTTATCATCACTCGCAGAAGCTCGCAAACATTCTTACTCAGACAACGACTGGAGTATGGCAGATGTTCTTTAGAAAAGCAAGACGAATTAAAGAGCTGGAAACTCTCTTAGAAATCTACAAGAAAAGAGACATCGAACATACGAATGTTCTACGGGTGCTATTAAATGGACGAAAACGAAGAAATTGAAATCGACTACCACGACCCAGACTTATGGCACTGGTACGGTTCTGGCTGGTGGTGGTTAGGCGATGATGATGAGGTGTAACAATGACAACTAAAAATAAAATTTATTCTGCGTGGGCTTACACAGAGAATGAAGAAGAAAAACGTAAATCGAATAAACTTGCTCTTGCTGAATTAAAAGAAAAATACAAAATCGTTAACCAATACTACTATAAGACTTTCATGAGCGATGAGGAAAAAGAAAATGTAGATGTTGTATATGACTTTTATACAGGCTATGGAAATAAAACTTATTTCATCACCAAGAATAGGCCTAAGTTAACCACTCTTGAACTAGCTTTAATTTGTGATGATGGAAATTTATGTTTCGGTTTTGATGTGACAACCAGCGGAATTAAAATCTATACGGATTAGAGGTATAACAATGAGATTTTACGTTAACACAAAATACGAGCTGGTATGTGCGCCAGACTATCACGATAAATTTGGCAACGTTACAGCAGATTCGCTACTAATCAACACTGGTACATATACCAAAATGCTGGAAGATGAAATTAATCTGGCAGTTGAGGAAGTCTTAAAACGCTATCGGCACACGATTCCAAAGGAATTAGTCGAAGAACTGTTTAAAGAACGCAAGAGACAAGTACGCATGATGTGCGATACGAGCGCTATTCTTAGCGAGTATATGGATGGGGGGAAGATAAATGAAAATCACACAGGCAACGAAAATCACGAATGATGATGCGTGTTACTTAATCTACGGAAATCCCGGATTTGGTAAGACCAGTGCGATTAAATACATTGATGGTAAGACACTAGTCATTAACATTGATAAGTCAGCTAAAGTCTTAGCTGGGTGTGAAAATATTGACATCGCAGATGTTGATACACACAAAATTTGGGATGAATGGTTATCAGTGGTTAAAGAACTACTTAACGGAGCTGGTGAACCATACGACACAATCGTGGTTGATAACGTTTCTGAGTTATTCCGTGCGTGTCTTGCCAACCTTGGTCGTGATGGTAAAAATCATCGTGTACCATCGCAAGCAGATTACCAACGTGTAGACTTTACGATTTTAGATAGTCTACGGGCATTGCTACAACTTAACAAACGTATCGTATTTACAGCATGGGAAGCGAGCGACCAGTGGACAGACGAAAACGGTATGATCTACAACCGTGCAATGCCAGACATTCGCCCTAAAATTTTGAATAACTTCCTTGGATTGACTGATGTGGTAGCCCGTCTGGTTAAAAAAACCACGGACGATGGCGAAGAAGTACGAGGGTTTATCCTACAACCATCTGCAAGCGTTTATGCTAAAAATCGCTTAGACAACCGTAAAGGCTGTAAGGTCGAAGAGTTATTTAAAGGGGGTGATGATTAGTGGTGTTTGAATTACGTGATTATCAGAAAGAGTTAATCATGGACATTAAAAAATCTATGATGAACGGTAACAAAAAAATCATGGTTCAATCACCCCCGTAACCACGATCTGGTAAAACAGTAGTCATGTCGCACATCGCGAAAAATGCTACTGATAAACAAAAACACGTACTATTCTTTAGCCATCGGAAAGAAATAAATGAGCAGGTAGAAGAAACATTCAAACGTGGTGAAGTCAATCTTGATTATGTAACCATCGGTACGGTTGGCAGTCTAGTCCGAAAACTGGACACCCTCCCAAAATTCGATGTGGTATTAGTCGATGAGGCTCACCACATTAAAGCCAAGCAGTATCAGACGATATTGAAATACTTTAAAAACGCTACTCAGTTATTCTTTACGGGAACACCAATCAGACTAGACGGGGCTGGGTTTGATGATTTAGCAGATGATCTAGTCATCGGTAAATCCATTCGATGGCTACAGCAACACGGGAACATATCCGAATTTGATTACTACTCTATCAATCTGTTAGACCTAAAGAAATTAAGAAAGCGATCTGGAGAATTTACCAACAGTTCGATTGACGATGCTCTTGATTTTAAGGGTGAGTATGGTGATTTTATCGACCACTACAAACGATTAGCAGACGGTAAGCAAGCTATCGTAAATGTCCACAGCGTAGTATACGCTGAAAAAGTCGCAGAACGATTTAATAATAACGGTTATCGCGCAGTAGTCGTAACTGGTCAGACGGATAAAAAGGCGCGTGAAGAATATATGCAAGCCTTTAGAGACGGTGAAATAACCATCATGGTAAACGTTAACCTCTTTACTGAGGGAATTGACTTACCGAATGTAGATGTCTGTATCATGCTACGACCAACGGCATCATTATCATTATACTTGCAATTCGCAATGCGACCACTTAACCCCAGAGAGGGCAAACGTGCAATCCTTATCGACCACGTAGGCAACCACTTAAGACATGGATTACCAAACGATGATCGGGATTGGACACTAGCTGGATTGTCGAAGACGAAAAAACCAGCCGAAAGATCTCCGAAAACTTGTGAGCAATGCTTTGCGACATTTTGGAGGGAACAGATGAAAGATAATTGCTGTCCGTATTGTGGAGCGGTTATCATTCAACCAAAGATCGTCATTAATTTAGACGATAAACGCTCAGAGATTGAGCTTACAAAGATAGACCAAGAGATGGTATTCATCAATGTGAATGGTGAAGAAATCGAGGTCAGAAAAGATGAAGCGATGGTATATTGTCGCGTTAAAAAATATGGAAAGCAATATACAAAATGCCAGAACCTAGCTGAATTAAAAGCATTCCGAAATTTAAAAGGATATGCCAACGGTTGGTTATGGTTTCAACAGAAAAGGTTAAATATTTGGAGGTAACTTACTATGTCACTATTCTCAGTAAACTACGAAGCAGCAGAACAATTCGCGTCTATCACAGATGGAACGTATGAGGTATTCGTCTCACAGGCGGAGCAGAACGCAAGCAAAAACGGTACAGATTTCTTGGATATCCGCCTTAAAATTCGTGACGATTTCCAGCAAAAATTCCGAAATAACTTAATTTTTGACAAGATTTGGATTAACAAAGAAACACTTCAATATCCAACATGGGCGCTCCAACGTTATGCCAAAGCGGTCAAAATCCTGGAGGGAATCGAAGTCAACTCTATCGATCAATTCCTTGAATTGATTCGTGGCAAGTCTTTGAAAGTAACAGTTAAAAACGTTACATCTGAGTACAACGGTCAGACTTACGAGAATCTGAATGTAACGAAGATGGAGCAATCAGAATTGCCAGCATTCGCTGGTGAGGTTAAACCGTCTACGAATCAACAGATCGATGAATTAGATTTGCCATTCTAAGACTATGGTAGGGATGGTAGATTACGCGTTGAATTATCAAGCAAATGGTTTTTCTGTCATTCCGATCGATAAGCGTAGTAAGCGTGCTATCACTAAATTTAAAGATAGCACCTTTACCGCTGACGATATCAAACGGTTTTGGCACGAAGAACCAGAAGCGAATATAGCGCTCAGAACAGTAGATTTTTTCGTCATTGACATCGATGTCAATAAAACCGAAAACGGCTACCAATCATTAAACGATTGGGAGTTATCACAGTACATACCAGACACGCTAAGAGTTACTACTCCCAGCGGTGGTGAACATATCTACTTAAAGAAACCCAAAGGAATTGAAATAAGTCAAGATATACGGATCAAAGCTGGTATAGATATCAAAGCAAACAAAAACAATTACATTTTAGTACCACCTAGCAATAATTCAAAAGGTCAGTATAAGTGGAAAAATAAGCATCCTATTGCTGAATGTCCACCAGAGATTTTAGAAATCTTAAAAACTGAAAAGAAAAAATCCAAGGTGAATTTTACCACGGATTATCAGAAAGGTGAGTATTCGAGCAAAACAGCAAAACTCTTCGAACAGGTCGTATATGGTCTGGGTGATAAGGGTGGTAGAAATAATGCTCTTGCAAGTTTTGTAGGTGGCCTGCTCCTTAGAGGAGTAGAAGTAGACGCGATATATATGCTTGCAAAACTAGCAAACCACTACACACCAGAAAGTCTGCCCCAGAGCGAATTAGATCGCACGTTTGAAAGTATGCTTAGAAAGGATATGGATGGATCTTGAATTATTAAAGCAACAGTACCGCGAAATGCAACAACAACGGCATTTAATCGAAATCATCGAAAAACCAAACGATTGGCGAGAAATTCGGTTAGCGTGTCGTGATTATCGTGAGCGTTGGCTGGAAGAGCATAAAAATGATTATGATCCAGTCACAAACACGGTAACACCAAAGAAGAACCCACCCACGCGCCTTACTGAATTGGCAGTAGCACAAGGAATGGAAGAAATTCTTTACATCGTCAATCTCTCGAATGATCGTGTAGCGGTCTATGATCCAGATCATGGATATTATCATAAAGACCCTAGCTATGCTTATAAAATCATTCGATTGTTAGAGCCAAACTTTAGCGAGGCACGCGCAAAGAATGTACTCTTTATGCTTGCAGCGACCCCACGGGTGAACCAGCATGAACACTTCTCATGTAATTTCTCCACAGGGGAATATAAAGACCCTAAACGTTTTATCTTAGTGAAGAACGGTATTTACGACAAAAAGAGAAAATTTCTCACAGGATTTACGCATGAGTTTGTAGCATTCTCAACCATTGCTACTGAATACAATCACTTTGCGAAATCTCCAACGATTGACGGTTGGAACGTAGATGATTGGTTACTAGATTTAATGAGTGGTGATGAAGAGCTGGTACATCTCATCTGGCAAGTCATTTCAGCAAGTCTTAACGGTAACTATTCATACCGCAAGTCGATCTGGTTTGTCGGTGAGGGGAACGATGGTAAAGGTACAGTCCAGCAGTTAATTACTAACGTAGTCGGGATGAAAAACGTGGCTAGTTTAAAAATCAATCAATTCGCAGAACGTTTCTCACTTTCCATGATTGAGGGGAAAACAGTAGTGATTGGTGATGATGTCCAGGCTGGTATATACGTGGATGAATCTTCAAACTTTAACAGTGTGGTAACTGGTGAACCAGTATTAGTAGAAGAGAAAAACAAACAGCCTTATACAACAGTATTTAAAAAAACTGTTATCCAGTCTACGAACGAATTGCCACGGTTTAAAAATAAAACTAACGGGACATATAGACGGTTTGCGATTATTCCATTTAAAAAATCATTCTCAAGTGAAGATGATAATTGGGCAATCAAAGATGATTACATCTACCGTGAGGAAGTGCTGGAATACGTTTTAAAGAAAGCACTTGAAATTTCATTTGATCGGTTTATTGAACCGAAAGCATCACTCGAAGCCCTCGAAGATTTCAAGGAATCGAATGACACGGTTAAAGCGTTCGTTATGGAATGGTTCAATAAATTTGAATCCACCCGCCTCCCCTCAAGGTATTTGTGGTGGTTGTATCAAGAGTGGTGTAAGGATGAGGGAGTTACTAAACTAACTAAACGTAAGTTTGAAATTCAACTCGCTAAAAACATTCCCGATGGATGGGTGAAGAAAAAAATTAAACCTTTGGGTAAATTCATTCCATCGGTTGATGTTCCAAAACACTATATCGGATTTGTTTGGGCAGACGAAGAAAGTCAAATTCCAACAATGGGTTATGAAAAAGGTTCCTGAGTTCCCGTTTGGTTCCATTAAAAAATGGAGAACGGGAACCGCCTTAACCCCTTGCGGTTCTAGTGTTTAGGTTATATTGGTTCCACTGTTCCATTACTATTCTATTGAAATAATAATAAATAAAATAATAAAAATATATATAAATAGAAACGGGTACTGCTACGGGAACTTTTTACCAAAAACACAAGCTAAACCCTTGATATTACTGGTTTTCTAGTGGTTCCATTAATGGGAACCACAACGGGAACTTTTGGAGGATATTGTGAAAACTGAACATACTATACAAAATGAAATACGGGTGGCCTTAACCCAAAATGGCTATACAGTATTTCGGGCGAATGTCGGGAAAGTGAAAACCGCAGATGGCAGATGGTTTGATACGGGATTACCGAAAGGACATCCAGACCTATACGGTTTTAGACCCGATGGGAAAATATTTTACATCGAAGTAAAAAACGCAAAAGGTCGAGTGAGACCAGAACAAAAACAATTTATTAAAACAGTTAAAGCGCGTGGTGCGCTTGCAGGTATTGCACGAAGCGTAGAAGATGCGCTCGCAATCGTAAAGGAGACAAATCATGAATAAAAAAATTATCTTAGCAACAGTAGCAACAATCGCAGCAGTAGGAACAGCAACAGGAGTGAAAGCAGATGAAGTACAAGGAACAACTACAGCAGGAAATGGAACAAGCACAGTTACAACTGCAGAAACTGGACGAACTGGAACAGAAAAAAATGAAACAGCGCAGGTTGATAAACAACCAACTGCTGAAACTACAAATGCAGAAACAGGAAGCGAAAGCAACAATTCAAACCAATCGGGAAATGCTACACAATTTACAAAAAATGGGACCGATATTCAAGTAACCAATCCAGAGGTAGAAATCGACCAATCAAAAGGCACAGGGAAGTACCAAGGCTTTACGGTTGAGTATAAAAACGTGCATTTTCCAGATGATATGACGATTAACGAGGGTGATAAAGTCACTTTCAACTTGCCAGAAGAAATCAACTTTCAGACTAAGTATGAATTTGACGTGAAAAATCCAGAGGATGCTGTGGTTGGCAAGGCTTCTACTAATCCTGAAGATCGTACTGTGACCACAGTATTCAATGACTATTTTGCAACTCACCCATTGAACAAGCAAATGTCATTGAAGCTGGACGCTCAATGGACTGATAAGGTTGAATCTGGTAAACCGGTAAATGTGAATTTTAACGGTACAGTGGTTACTGCTAACATTGGGAAAGAACAAGTCATCGGTAAAGATGAGTTACTTGCTAAGTGGGGTAGTCAAGATAAAGACGATCCAACAGTTATTAACTGGACTGCTCGTGTGAATTATGCTAAACGTGTGCTAAATTATGTAACTATCATTGATGAAATGAGTGAAAATCAAAAGCTGGTCGATGATTATTTTGAAATTAAGAATATTGAAAGCCTAGACCCTTGGATTGATAAAGGATCTGCTATGGATCTTGTTAAGTCAATCAGTAAGTCGGATCATGGATTTACAATCACTATGGATCGCTTGGATCACATGATCTACATTAACTACAAGACTAAACTTGTAAATGCTGTTAAGGATAGTAATAATCCAACTAACAAAATTGAGCTAAAAGCTAAAACGGATGGAGCTACCTCATATAGCTATGTACAGCTTGTGGGAGGTAAAGGTGATGCAAGTGGTGAAAACAAACCAGTCTGGGAAATCCCAAATGATGCTCCTAAGTATGAAAAACCGTCAATCGATTTAAACGATATCCCGCTTATGCCTCCTGCACCAATCGTGGAATTTCCAGAATGGAAAGGCGGGGTGACACCTCCAGACGCTCCTGTTTTGGATAAGCCAGAACTAT
>OLPB01001371.1_pt1 | contig 11022 bp, 8 predicted proteins | sample 1672001 | NCBI WGS metagenome assembly OLPB01 (sample SAMEA3136635, study PRJEB25190) | human gut metagenome | biome: human gut; feature: human-associated habitat; material: faeces | place: Austria | collected 2013 | reverse complement strand
GCCAGCTGCTGCAGGGTACTTGCAAATCCGAGAACAATACCGCAGGCGATGCCGCCGGTGATCAAAGCTTTTCTGCTCTTAGGAGATGGCGCTTTGTGGTCTGGATTCTTTTTGCTCATAATCAGAAGTACCGGACATAAGACAGCGGCACCCAGTAAAAAACGGATGCCGTTAAATGTATATGGTCCGAATTTGCCGCCCTCGCTCTGTGCGACAAATGCAATTCCCCAGATAAAAGCCGCCAGAACAAGCAAAAATGAGTTGCGTCTTTGCAATGCTTTTTCTTTCATATTCATATAACCCTTTCATCATACATAATCATTCACACACATGTTCCAGACCCTGAGCCATGATGGTTGCCACATGATCGTCTGCCAGGGAGTAGTAGATGGTTTTCCCTTCCCGGCGGAATTTAACCAGTGCGGACTGTTTCAGAATCCGAAGCTGATGCGAGATAGCACTCTGTGTCATGGACAGCGCATCTGCAATGTCCTGCACACACAATTCCTGTTTGGAAAGAACTGATAAAATTCGTATTCTGGTCGGATCTCCAAATACTTTAAATAAATCAGCAAGCTGATATAAAGTGTCATCATAATTGGAATCATCCATATTTGCTATCCCCATTGTATCATATCCTCCAAATCGAAATTCTAGCTGCACTTTGCAGGAAAAATATTGTTCCAAATGTCCGATCGTGTGGCACAACGGTTCCCTGCATAGTACTTTTATTGTAACGTAAAACGAAAAGCAAGTCAAATAATTATCGGTGGTTTCTTCTGTACTGCTGAAAGTGATCTGATACAGGATAATGTAATGTATGCATTGCTTCAAGATGTAATCAGATTTCAGCAGCAGGAGAATACCACCGACTATTTTTTATTTAATATAGAGCGCACGGATGGAATTTAATACACAGATCATGGCTACACCGGTATCTGCGAATACAGCCATCCACATATTTGCATGTCCGGTCAGTCCGAGGATCATAACAGCAATTTTGATGACAAGTGCAAATACAACGTTCTGCCATGAAATACTATTTGTCATTTTGGCAATGCCGACGGCTTCTGGGATGGCTTTCATTTCGGAGTTCATGAATACGACATCTGCTGCTTCGATTGCTGCGTCCGCGCCGCTTCCCATAGCTGCTCCAACATCAGCTCCGGCAAGTACCGGTGCATCGTTGATACCGTCTCCGACAAACATAACCGCTCCATGATTTTCTCTGATTTTCTTCAATTCAGATAATTTATCCTGCGGAAGCAGTTTTGCGTGTACTTCATCAATTCCAGTTTCTTTTGCTACAGCATCTGCACTTTCCTGTGCATCACCCGTAAGCATTGCTATAATAATTCCCTGTTTCTTTACATCGGCGATTGCATCTTTGGCATCGTCTTTTACTGTATCGGAAATGACGATATTTCCAACAAATTTGCCATTTAAGGCAACGAGTACTTCTGTACCAAAGTTTTCTTTCTGGTATACACTTAAGTCTACGTTCTGTGCATCCATAAGCTTTCTGTTACCACAGAGAACAACACCTCTGCTAAGTTCGGCACGAATACCATGTCCGGCAATTTCTTCTACTTTCGATGGTCTTTCGATAGAAAGTCCCTTTTCTTCAGCTGCTTCTACGATGCTATTTCCAATTGGATGTGTAGAAGACAATTCACAACTTGCACTGATTGCTAATAAATCATTGGCAGTCATTGCATTTCCTGCTGGATTGGCTTTCTGAACAACAAAGTTACCCTTTGTGATCGTTCCCGTCTTATCCATTACGATTGCTTTTACATTTTTCAGACTTTCAATTGCAATTCCACCTTTGAAAAGGATACCTTTCTTAGAGCCTGCTCCGATTCCAGAGAAGAATGCCAGCGGTACACTTAATACTAACGCACATGGACAACTGATAACTAAGAATGTCAGCGCTGTGTAAATAGATGCGGTTCCGCTTGTTCCATGAATCGTATTTACTGTTCCTGTATAGGCACTGTCTACGAAGAAATGCCAATTCAGGGAATCTGGTAAAATAAATGGAAGTACTACTGCTACAAATAATGCGAATAATACAACGAATGGTGTGTATACTCTTGCAAAACGAGTAATAAATTTATCAATGTTTGGTTTACTTGCCGCTGCATTTTCCACAGAGTCAAGAATTCTTGTTACCATAGATTCTTCAAGAATTTTTTCTACACGAATCTTTAACTGTCCAGATGTATTCACACATCCGGAAACGATGTTGTCTCCTGCCTTTGCCATAACAGGTACTGGCTCACCGGTAACTGGTGAAGTATCAATACGGCTCTCTCCATCAATGATAACACCATCTAATGGAATACGGTCACCCGGACGGACTAAAAGGATATCTCCTACATTTGCTTCTTCCGCATCAATAATACGGACATCATTTCCAATGACAAGATTAACAACTTCTGGTCTTAAGTCAACCGCTTCCATAATCTGAGTACGGCTCTGCTCGGTTGCTTTTTCTTCAAAATACTCACCGATACGATAGAAAAGCATTACGCCTACTGCTTCTGGGAATTCCTGAATACAGAACGCACCAATTGTTGCAATACACATAAGGAAGTTCTCATCAAATACCTGACCTTTCATGATATTCTTTCCAGCTGTGATTAATACCTTGCCGCCAAGAACTAAATAAGCAATCAGGAACAGGGCAAACATTGGAATGGTTGGTACATTTCCCACATGTTCAAGAATTTCACCAATGATGAAAATAACTGCTCCCACGCCGATGCTTACAAGAGGATTGTTAAAAGAGAACTTCTTCTCTCCTGCTTCTTCAGATTTTATCACTTTATTGTCTTTTGGAACAATTGTGATTCCATCTTCCATTGCATCAATTGTCTCTTTAATCATCGGAATCATCTGGTCTGGATTCTTAGCAGAAAGTTTCATCTGCTTCGTTGCATAAGTAATTGTCAGATTATCCACACCATTTAATGTTCTTAACTTTGCTTCTATCTTTGCTGCACAGTTTGCACAGTCAAGACCTTCTAAAATATATACCTTTGTATTAGAAATGCCGCTTAGCTTCTTACGCTGTCTTGGAACAATTGTTACTCCATCTTCAATAGAATCTACAACTGCCTGCATCTTTGGAAGTAACTCTGCCTGATTATTTGCTGAAACTCGAAGCTGCTTTGTTGCAAATGCCACTGATGCGAATCCAACTTCCGGCATCTGACGAATCTTCGCCTCAATCTTTGCTGCACAATTCGCACAGTCGATTCCCTCTAAAATATATACTTTCTTCTCCAAATCTTCATCTGGCATATGACAGTTACATTTTGCAAGGCTCTCTCCACAAACATCACAATATTCTACATAGGAATTACACTGCTCACACTGACAGCCTTCCGGATGTCCTTCTACCTGATGATGATCTACCTGAAAATGTGTGTGTGAACGAGTTGCCTGTGGTTTTGCCGGACCGTGATCGTGATGATGGTGATGCTCATGATTGTGATGGTCATGGCCACATCCACACTCTTCTCCATGTTCATGATGGTGGTGATGATGCTCGTGTTCCTCGTGGTCATGATCATGGTCGTGGTGGTCATGGCCGCATCCGCACTCTTCTCCATGTTCATGATGGTGATGATGATCATGGTCCTCATGGTCATGATCATGGTCGTGGTGGTCATGGCCGCATCCACACTCTTCTCCATGTTCATGATGGTGATAATGATGCTCGTGTTCCTCATGGTCATGATCATGGTCATGGTGGTCATGGCCGCATCCACACTCTTCTCCATGCTCATGATGGTGATGATGATGCTCGTGTTCCTCATGGTCATGATCATGGTCGTGGTGGTCATGGCCACATCCACACTCTTCTCCATGTTCATGATGGTGATAATGATGCTCATGATTGTGAGTTTCTGCTGCTTTACGTCTGTTGCGGGTTCTCTCAACAACTTCTACATCTGGTTCCATAGACTGAATTGTCTCTCTGATTTTTGGCAGAACCGCTTCCGGATCTTCTGCTGCAAATCGAAGCTGCTTGGTTGCAAATGTAACGGATACATCGCTAAGCTCCGGCAGCTTACTAAGCTTTCTCTCAATCTTGGCTGCACAGTTTGCACAATCAAGGTTCTCAAGAATATATACTTTTCTCTGCATTGTGATACCTCTCTTTTTGATATTATAGAATTACCCCAGTACATGTTGAAAAACAACAAGTAATCTACACGCTCTAGAGCGTGTTTGAAACACTCTCTAGGAATCGGTATGTGTCATATGTATTAATGCTTCTTCCATAATATCTACAATATGCTGGTCATCCAGTGAATAAAAAACATTTTTTCCTTCCCGTCTTGCTCTTACCTGATGCATCTTACGCATTACGGCAAGCTGGTGGGAAACTGCAGACTTAGTCATGTCAAGGAAAACTGCAATATCACCGGCACACATCTCCTGCTCCTTTAGTGCATACAGAATCCGTATTCTTGTATCATCTGCTAAAACTTTAAAAAAGGATACTACCTTATCAATCTCGCAGTCTTTCGGCATACTCTTCTGTACCTTTTCAATACTTTCAGGAAACATTGCCACACAATCGCTCTTTTTCGTTCCCATAACTTCCTCCTTCATCAAACAAATAATTGAATACTTGTTCAACTGTCCTTATTATAGTTGAACGAGTGCTCAATTGTCAATAGGTATTTTTAAATTTTTTCTACTTTTTCAGTATGATATAAATTTTAAATAAATTTCTATTGTAAATCACATGGTAACCCTTACTCAGTCAAAGAAACCTTTTTTCTGAAATTTTATTAAAACCTGATTACATTTCCTGTGCAGTTAAAAATAAATTTTTCTCCAAAGTTATTTTTTATCGTTTCTAAATTGTCCTCTCCCGTACAATGGGAAACGGCAATAAAATTTATATTCATTTCTTTTAAGTCATCTATTGTCTTTCTAAGCCGCTCTCCGTCAGCTTCCATCAAATGGGTTCCTCCGACAACTCCGCAAATCTTTTTACCACTTCTCTTTTCAATTGTTCTAAGAATATTCATAATGCCCGGATGAGAACATCCCACTATAACGACAATGCCTTGCTCGGTATCTAATGCTACGGCAATTTCGTCTGTGAAAGAATCCTTCGTATATTCAGATATTACTTTTTCTATTGCCGGCTTCACGCTCAATTCATCAGAAGAACAATCGGTACTGTACGCAGTCATTCCTTCCTCTGTTCCAGAGTGTGTTTGAAAAAAGCTTTCTGCAAAGCAATCAGCAACAATTTCCTTGTCTTCTTTTTTTACAAAAAAACGAGGATTTAACTGTTCATATCCTACAATGCGCTCAAAGTTACGATATAATGTTACTCCCGGAAAAATCATTTGCATATCTTCTTTTACCTCACAAACGGTTATTCCTTTTTTCTCTAATTCTTCCTTGGAAAATGCAATCCCAATATCTTTCATCGTTCCATCGTTTTTCTCATAATATTTTCCCTGAAAAAAATCTTTTCCCACATATATTTTTCTGATTGTCTCTTCTTCTATGAGTCTTTTCACACCACCAGCATGATCATAATGGGCATGGCTAATTAATAATGCACTTAAATTTTCAAGAGAAATCCCCATTTTCGCTGCATTTTCATAAAATATTCCACTCTGCCCTGTGTCCATTAACAGGCAAACCTGTTCCTCTTGATTCTCACCTTCAATCAAAATAGCAAGACCATGCTCACACATATATCTTTCCTCTTTATCCACATGATTTTCAATCAACGTAGTCAGCTTCCATCTCATAAAAAGTTCCTCCATTCTCTATAAATCATGATACAATAGATTTAGATTTTTGAGAAGTTTTTTTAAAGTTAAGCTGTGACTATAGTAATTCCACAATTACTATAAAAAACCTATCATTATAAAATGCAATTACTACGCTATACAACTACACTATATCTCAATACTTTCCTCTTTTTTAAGTGTCCGTAGTGTAATATCCATTCAGTAATAACAGTTTATGAATAATGATTTGACAGTTCACAATAAAAGATGTACAAGGTAAACTGGCAAAATTATATTCAATAATACTTTTAGAAACCAAATGGATGAAGCAGTAGTTACATCTATAATTACAATAAATTATTTCTGGAGGTTTTATTATGAAACATTCTCTTCATTTATACGGAACTCTTGGTCCTGCCTGTGCCACAAAAGAAAAAATCCGCACAATGTTTTTATCTGGCATGACCGGAATGCGCCTTAATCTTTCCCACAGCAATCTTGATGACTGTAAAGACTGGCTGCAGCAATATTACGAAGTTTCCGAACGTCTGCACATCGTTCCTGAACTTCTTGTTGATTTACAGGGTCCTGAACTTCGCATCGGAACTCTGGATATTCCACTCTCCCTTTCCGAGAATGATCTTATTTTTCTTGTATCAGAAAAATCATTTGATAAAAGAAAAGAAAACTCCGCTATATTTTCACGAATCATAGCTGGAGAAGATGAACTTTCTATTATTCCATGTCCTGATATTCTTTTTTCTTATTTCGATGAAGGACAGGAAGTAAAATTAAACGATGGAAAAATTGTATTAGAATTATCGGCACCTTTAGAAGAAGATATTTTCTGTGCCAAAGTCAAAAAAGGCGGTGAACTGACTTCAAGAAAAAGTATTGCAATAAAGGATGTTACCGTTCCTCTGCCTGTACTCACTGAAACAGATAAACAAAATCTGAAATTACTCAGAAAATATCACGTTACCGGTGTTATGCTTCCTTTTGTAAGAAATGCTGATGATTTAATCACTCTCCGAAAGGAACTGTGTGCCGACGGTATGGATTATATACGCATCTTTGCAAAGATAGAGTCGTTAGAAGGTGTAGAAAATCTGCCTTCTCTCCTGCCTTTCTGTGATGAAATTGTTATAGCAAGAGGTGATCTCGGAAATGCCATTCCTCTGCCAAAACTTCCCGCCATCCAGAAACGAATCGCCATGACCTGTCTGCGTGCAAAGAAACCATTCATGGTCGTAACCCAGATGCTCGCCTCGATGGAGCAAAATCCTGTACCAACCAGAGCAGAAGTAACGGATATCTTTCAGGCAGTCTTAGATGGGGCTTCTTCTCTCATGTTAACGGGAGAAACTGCTGTTGGGGCTTATCCTGAAGAAGCGATAAAAATACTGGCACAAACAAGTGAGGAAGCCCTTCGCTTTAAGATAGCGAAATTCTGATTTGTGAGGCTGCGGAGCAGACGAACTCCTGAAGCTAAATAAATCCTGAATTTGCATGGGAGGCCAACAAACAGCTTCCAAAGAGAGCCGATACCCTGTATTTGTGGCCTCGGAGCAAAGGTTGGATGCGAGCGGTTAAGCGAACATTCAACCTGCAGCGACTAAAGTCACCAATATAGGGTATTGTCTCTCTTTGGGGGCGTCTTCTTGCCTGCGGCAAATCAGGATTTCCTCAATTGACTGTAGTTGTATTATTTGTTAAAATTATAATATATAATACTATTTTGTGGATTGGAGAGAGAGAGATGGCTAAAAAAATCAGTACAAGGAAAACAACAGCTAAAAGTAGTTCAACAGCAAAAAAGACTTCTGTTAAAAATGCAGAAGCTGAAGTAAAGGCTTCAGTTAAGGAGGCAACAGTTGAGCCGAAGACTGTAGCGAAGGAAGAAGCAGTTAAGCCAAAGGCTGCGGTAAAGAAGACGGCTAAGGCAAAAACTCCAGAGAAGAAAGAAACGGTTGAAGCAAAGCCTGAGGCAAAGAAGGAAGAAGCGGTTAAGCCAAAGCCAGCAGCAAAGAAGAAGACAGCTAAGGCAAAAACTTCAGAGAAAAAAGCGGCAGTTAAAGCAAAGCCTGTGGTTAAGAAAGAGGAAGCAGCAGAGCCGAAGACTGAGGTAAAGGAGAAGACAGTTAAGGCAAAGCCAGCAGCAAAGAAAGCAGAAGTTGAAGTAAAGGAGCCAGTTAAGAAAGTAGAAATCGAGACAAAGGTGCCAGCTAAAAAAGTGGCAGTTAAGGCAGAGGCTCCGTCTAAGAAAGAAGTAGCTGAACCACAGATTGCTGTTAAGCAGGATATCCCGATGGAGCAGCCAGATTTGGGTCCGAGAAGAAGTGTTGCGTTTATTGGTTCAGAGTGTTATCCATTTGTTAAGACTGGTGGACTTGGTGATGTAATGTATGCTCTTCCTAAGGCTTTGGCAAAGTTAAATCTGGATGTTAAGGTAATTTTGCCAAGATATAAATGTATTCCTCAGAAGTATCAGGAAAAGATGGAATACAGGGGCTCTTTCTATATGGATCTTTGTGCTGATGGAAAACAGTATTATGTGGGAATTATGGAATATCAGGAAGATGGTGTTGTCTATGATTTTATAGATAATGATGAGTTTTTCTCCTGGGGAGACCCATATACGAACCTTATAGATGATATTCCAAAGTTCTGTTATTTTGGTAAGGCTGCTCTTGCTGCACTTAATTATTTAGATTGGACTCCAGACATAGTACATTGTCATGACTGGCAGGCAGCGTTAGTGCCGCTTTACTTAAGAACCTGTTTTAGTGATACAAATGTGGGACGTGCAATTGCAGTACTCACAATACATAATTTAAGATTCCAGGGTGTTTATGACAGAAAAACGATTCAGTATTGGTCAGGGCTTCCTGATTATGTATTTAATAAAGACTGTATGATTCAGAACTGGCTGGATGCGAATATGCTAAAGGGTGGTATTACTTATTCTAATAAAGTGACAACGGTAAGTAACACTTACGCCTGGGAGATTCAGACAGAAGAATATGGTGAGGGACTTGAAGAACATTTAAGATATCACAATAATAAGGTTTTAGGAATTGTAAATGGTATTGATACAGATATCTGGAATCCGGCAACAGATAAGCTGTTAGCCTCTAAGTATGATGCAGAATCAGCGATAAAGAATAAAAAGGCAAATAAAAAAGCTCTTCAGGAATCTTTAGGATTAGATGTGGACGACAATAAAATGGTAATTGGTCTTATTTCCCGTCTTACAAATCAAAAAGGACTTGACCTTGTAAATGACGTAATTCCAGGTATCATGGATGGAAATACGCAGGTAGTTGTTCTTGGTACAGGTGATGCCCAGTATGAGGACACCTTCCGTTATTATGAAGATAAATATAAAGGCAGCTTCTGTGCCTATATTGCCTACAATGAAAATGTGGCTCATAATATTTATGCAGGGTGTGATGCGCTTTTAGTTCCATCAAGATTTGAACCATGCGGACTTACACAGCTCATATCCATGAGATACGGTGCCGTTCCAATTGTCAGAGAAACAGGAGGCTTGAAAGATACTGTTCAGCCTTATAATGCATTTGAAAACACAGGCAATGGTTTTACATTTGACAGATATGAAAGTGGACTCCTTTACGATGCAATCAATAGAGCAAAAACACTCTATTTTGAAAACAGAGTGTACTGGGATGACATGGTAGTTCGTGATATGAACAAAGACGTTTCCTGGGAACAGAGTGCAAAACAGTATAAAGATATGTATGTAGAATTAACACCAAGATATTAAGCTCTGATTTGCTGCAGGCATGGGAGACGAACTCAGGGAGATAAATAAAGCATATTTGAGACTTTAGCCGCGGCGGTTTGAATGCTCGCTTTACGCGCTTGCATCCAAACCTCGCTCCGAGGCCACGAATATGCTTTATTTATCTCCCTGAGTTCTGCTCGTTGGCAGTTGCAGTTTAGAAAATCAGCTGGAGAGATTTGGAAAAGAAGACAGGAGATGTAGAAGTTCTGGGAGATGAAAGCTTATGGAATCGATTCTCTCTGGACGTGTCAATTTCCCTTGACAAAATAAAAATTTCTGGCTATAATACTTTAGTGTAGTGCATTGATAAAACTATGCAGAGATTATAAGGGAAAGAAAAAGGAGAATACTATGAAAAAGATAATTGCAATGCTCTTAGTTCTCGTAATGAGCGTGACAGGATTAGTCGGTTGTGGTTCATCAAAAGATAATGAAGCAGGTTCAACAAGTGCAAGTTCCGATTCTGATTGGGCTTACATTCAGGATAAGGGAAAACTCACTGTTGGTATCACATTATTTGCACCAATGAACTATTACAATGAGAAGAACAAACTTGTTGGTTTTGATACAGAGATGGCTGAGGCAGTTACAAAGAAGCTTGGCATTGATGTAGAGTTTACTGAGATTAACTGGGACTCTAAAGAAGTAGAGTTAAGTTCTAAGAATATTGACTGTATCTGGAATGGTATGTGTATCACAGAAGAGAGAAAGCAGAATATGAGTATTTCTGACCCATATCTTTATAATACACAGGCTATGGTAATGAAAAAATCCAGAGAAAAAGAAATCATGAAGAGTGTAAAAGGTCTTACTGTTACAGCAGAACAGGGTTCTACAGGTGAGGGAAAGATTGATGGTTCTATCGCAGATGATGATACTGTAAAGGTTTCTGCACAGGATTATTTCAAAGATGCGAACTATGTTGCTTCTGATTCTATGGCAAAGGCTCTTATGGAAGTAAAATCCGGTACAGCAGATGTTGCTTTGGTTGATAGTGTTTGTGCACTTGGAATGGTTGGTGAAGGAACAGATTATTCTGATTTAGTAATCAATATGGATAACAACTTTGGTCAGCAGGAATATGGTATTGCATTCCGTAAGGGAAGCGATGTAACAGAAAAAGTAAATGAAGCAATCAAAGAACTTTACGAAGATGGAACAGTAGATACGATTGCAAAGAAATATGGTTTACAGGAGATGTTGATTAAATAGTTATTTCTATGGTATGATAGAGAAACTATATAGGCTTCGTGAGAATACATAGAAAGGAATCCGGGATTTCGGTGTCTTTTAATAAAAAAGAAAGAGACGGAAAGACCGGATTCTTGTTGTGGTTTCGGGCGAAGATATATCAAATATTTTTATAAAGAAAGAAGGAAAAAATTATGATGGCTACCAGCCCAATGGAATCCTTAAGTTCAGGATTCATTATTAACA
>OLPB01001368.1_pt1 | contig 11073 bp, 5 predicted proteins | sample 1672001 | NCBI WGS metagenome assembly OLPB01 (sample SAMEA3136635, study PRJEB25190) | human gut metagenome | biome: human gut; feature: human-associated habitat; material: faeces | place: Austria | collected 2013 | reverse complement strand
GATAAACCTCTTTCTAAATCTCTATCTCACACTCAATCACTTGGCAAAAATCAATCTTCTCATTTGGCACAAACTGGCGCATGAGCATTCCGTGAGTTACAATGATAATAGTTTTATAATTTTTATATTTTTCCAAAGCTCTTAAAAAACGATGACGCATCTCTAGATCAGTTTCATAGCGATAAGGAGAATCTTCAGATAAACCTCCTTGATGTTTTAGATAATATTCATGAGCTACCAATGCACTAGTTAAATCAGAGTTAGTGCCATCTAAGTCTGGACGCCACTCATGAAAAAACGGCTCCACAAATAAGTCCAATCCTGTTTCAACTGCTATATAATGTGCTGTTTCTAAAGCCCTCGTCACAGACGATGAAATAATAATCTCTGCCTTTCCAAAACATGCGGTTTTAGCAACTTCTTTTGCCAGACTGCGACCTTTTCCTGTCAATGGTGCTAAATCACGACCAAAACCACTATAGAGTTGCGGATTTTCAAGTTTATCAAGCATACTATAATCTGGCTCCCCATGACGGACAAAGATAATCTTCATCTTAGTGCCCTGTTGACCCAAATCCACCAGTTCGCACGCCATCTGCTTCATCTCCATCTGCAATCAAGAAAGGAGCAAAGACAGCCTGAACTACACGTTCCCCAACTTCAAGGACGACTTCTTGGTCCGTGATATTTTTCATCTGAGCAAAGATATGGCCTTCATTTCCTGGATTACCATAGTAGTCTCCATCAATGACACCTACAGAGTTAATCAAGACCAGACCTTTTTTACGAGGGTTAGAGGAACGATCATAGAGATAGAGCACCTCGCCCGCTTGCATATAGGCCTTAACACCAGTCGGAACGAGGACGATTTCCCCAGGAGCAATCACCGTGCGTTCTGCCACTTTTAAGTCATAGCCGGCCGCATGCGCTGTCTCCCGCTTTGGCAGCAAGTCCTGATTGGTATAGCTTGATACAAGTTCAAATCCACGAATTTTTGTCATCTTCATTTCCTTTCTTTCCACTAGAAAATTTAAAATAGCTCGCATCCTATTATACTACATCTGTAAGCAAAAAATACTGTAGTCTCACTTATATTATTCGCAAGACAGTCGGAAAAAGTTTAATTCCAATTTTGGGGGTCATCTCTGTTTTGTCTGCCTGTAGACAATGGGTGTGCTCCTGAGACAGAACCCTGCTTATCATGCGATTTTATGCTTGTTATTTAAAAAGAGAGGCTGGGACAAAAGTCCTAGCCTCTCAATTATTTTTGGATTGTCGAGCAAGACGCAGTGGTTGAGTGGGCTCTACTACGCTGATTTCATCAGCTTTTACAGCCCTACTCAACTGTGCGGAGGTGGGACGACGAAATCGAATTCTAACGAATTACCGATTTCTGTCCCACTCTCTCCTTAATAATTGCATAATACCCTTCAACCGAAATTTGGTTGGGCAATCAATTATTCATTTTCATCTCTTTTGCGTTTTGCAAGACCTGCTAAACCTACTAAACCAAGTGCAGCACCTAACAGAGTTACTGTGCTTGCATCAGTCACACCTGTTTCTGGTAAAGCTGGTGCTTTTGGAGCATCAGGTGTTGCTGGTTTTGTTGGTTCTGGCTTCACTGGTTCTGGTTTAACCGGATTTGGCTTCACTGGTTCTGGTTTAACTGGATCTGGTTTAACTGGATCTGGTTTCACTGGATCTGGTTTAACTGGATCTGGTTGAGGAGTTGGGACAGCTTTCTTTCTATACAAGACAGTTGTCACAAAATCTTTGCTTTCAGCTGTTAAACCAGTGATGGCATCCACCACCAGTGGACTTGCTTCATAACCTTCAATAACAGGAGATGTCACTGCATCAAAAGTTGTGTCTCCATTATCTGCAACCCAAGAAGTAGCACTAAGGACTTCATTGGTTGCTGGATTAACCATCACCACACGACGGAAAGTTACTTGGTCCGTATGATCTGGAGCCAGAGTTTCTCCCGTAATAGCATCTTTATAGTGAATAGTTTCATTAACTACTTTGGTCTCTTGACGAGGGACAGCTTGAAGTTCCAAAAGAATGGTGGTGTTGCGACCAATCGCATCTGGATCTGTTGGATTATTTGGATCTACAGTTCCTGCAGTTGCATCGTACCCATAGACTGTTTGGCCTTCTTTGATCTTGTAACCAGCTGGAATTGCAGGAAGCGCTGTAGGAGCTGCCTTTGTTGCATCTGTTACGTTGTTCTTATAGATTGTTTCCGCCAAGACATTTCCATTTTGGTCAACTAATTGGATGTGACCAAGTTTTTTAAACCAAACATCATAGTCAAATTTCAATTCACCTTCAGGTGTAATTTCAACTGGAGGAATTGCTCCTACTGTAGAGTAGAATCCTTCAACTACTGGAGTTGGAACATTAGGAAGGACTGTACCAGGGGTCACTGTTGGAGTAGTTGAGGCAGTTGATAAAGAGCGACGGCTACGACGGGCTGATCTCGTTGCAACTACTGGTTCTGGATTCACAGCAGAAAGACTTACCGTAGATTCTGTAGATTCTTCTGGAGAATCTGCAATCACTAGAGAGCGACGGCTACGGGTATGAGAGGCTGGGCGGGCAAGACTTGTCTCCAAAGCACGCGGAGCTAACCCTTCTGAAAGTGCTCGACGAGTCCGAACCACCGGTTTGTTTTCAACCTCATTATCTAATCTTGTCACACTGACTAACTTCCAAGCTTGAGGGGTCATCTCTCCTGTTACCAAGTTGACAAGTACAGTCCGTTCAAAGACAACACGTTCACGAATTGGTTTTGGAACAGTTACACCATTTTCCTCTACGAAGTAACGAATTGTACGAGTCGCAACCGCACGACGATTTTGGATCTTATCGACGTTCTTCGGCCAATTTGGTGTATTTGGATCTGTTGGATCGTAAGGAGTATCAGGAGTTGGGTCTGGATCCTCTGGCCCCACTGGTACCACACGTTCACGTACGACTACCGTGAATTCTTGATCCACTGATGCATCAAAGTCGAAGTTCTTGCTTGAAGCACTTGTGAAACCATCACTTACCAATTCGTAACCTTTACGATGGAGTTCGTTAATCTTATCAGTAGTGGTGTAGGCAATCACTTCACCTGATTTACCATTAACAGTATCACGAGCTACCTCTACATTACCATTTTCATTGATATACTTGATGATCGCTTTTTGTGCATCTTTGACATAGGTGACAACTTCTACAGTATCTGCAGCTCCGGCTTGTACTCCTGACACAGCTGGCACAACCAATTTATCTGCTGTATAACCCTTAATCACTGGTGATGTAACAGCATCAAAGGTGTCATCTGTTGTTGTCCAAGGACGGTAATCAATGTGACCTGTTACCAAGTTGACATAAGCGAAGCGTTTGAAGTGAAGTGTTTCTGACACATCTTCTTTCGCTTTTGAGCCATCTTCGTAGACATATTTCACAGTACGAGTGACATCATCTTTGTTAACAATGTCTTTGACTGGATCTGGCCATTTTGGTGTATCTGGATCGTTTGGATCAACTGGTTTGTCTGGAGTTGGAGTTGGTTTGTCTGGATCGATTGGTTCGATACGTTCACGAAGAACAACGGTGAATTCTTGGTCAAATGCTGTATCAAAGTCAAAGTTCTTGTTTGAAGCACTTGTGAAGCCATCACTTACCAATTCGTAACCTTGACGTTTGTATGATGAAATCTTAGTTGCTGTACTATAGTTGATAGCATCACCTGATTTACCAAGAACCTCATCACGACTCAACTCAACATTGCCTTTTTCATTGACATATTTGACGATCGCTTTTTGTGCATCTTTGACGTAGGTTACAGTTTCTTCAATATCAGGCGCAGTAGGTTCAACCCCTGTTACAGCAGGGATCATATTTTTATCAGCCGTATATCCTTTGATAGTTGGTGTAAGCACAGAGTCAAATGTTCGATCATTTGAAGTCCATTGGCGATAATCTACATGACCGGTTACCAAGTTAACATAAGCGAAACGTTTAAAGTAAAGTGTTTCAGTAACATCGTCCTTCGCTTTTGAACCATCTTCATAAACATAATGGATTGTCCGAGTTACAGTTTCTTTATTGACAATATCTTTGACTGGATCTGGCCATTTTGGTGTATCTGGATCATTTGGATCAACTGGTTTGTCTGGGGTTGGGGTTGGTTTATCTGGATCGATTGGTTCGATACGTTCACGAAGCGTTACGACAAATTCTTGATCCACTGATGCATCAAAGTCAAAGTTTTTATTGACAGAATTCGTGAAACCATCATTCACTAATTCGTAACCTTGACGTTTGTAACTTGAAATAGAAGTTGCTGTGCTGTAGTCAATTGCTTCACCAGATTTACCATTCACTTCATCACGACTCAACTCAACATTGCCTTTTTCATTGACATACTTGATAATCGCTTTTTGTGCATCTTTGACATAGGTTACGATTTCAACACGATCCGCATCTCCAGCCTTCACACCTGATACGGCTGGCACAACCAATTTATCTGCTGTATAACCTGGGATCACCGGTGATGTAACGGCATCAAAGGTATCATCTGTTGTTGTCCAAGGACGGTAATCAATGTGACCTGTTACCAAGTTGACATAAGCGAAGCGTTTGAAGTGAAGTGTTTCTGACACATCTTCTTTCGCTTTTGAGCCATCTTCGTAGACATATTTCACAGTACGAGTGACATCATCTTTGTTAACAATGTCTTTGACTGGATCTGGCCATTTTGGTGTATCTGGATCGTTTGGATCAACTGGTTTGTCTGGAGTTGGAGTTGGTTTGTCTGGATCGATTGGTTCGATACGTTCACGAAGAACGACAGTAAATTCTTGATCCACTGATGCATCGAAGTCGAAGTTCTTATTAGCTGCATCATAGAAACCATCGCTTACCAATTCAAAACCACGACGACGATAGGAGCTCACTTTTTCGTTTGTGCTATAATCAATCGCTTCACCGGATTTACCGACTACTTCGTCACGGCTCAATTCTACATTGCCATTTTCATTCACATATTTGATGATCGCTTTTTGAGCTTGTTTTACAATGACAATTTTTGTATCTCTACCAATCGCATCTAAGTCATCTTTTTGGTTTGGATTCACCGTTTGACGTGCTGCATCATAACCATACACATTTTGACCTGGTTTCACTTCCCAGCCAGTTGGAATAGTAGGAACTTTTGTAAACCAGGCACGAGTTGGATCTGATGGATCATTCTCATATTGTTTGTGCGCTGCATCAGCCTGGTTTGCAGTGGTTTCACCCGTTGGGGTAATATAGTTTCCTTGTTCATCCACTAAGACGATACTACCAAGTTTTTTATACCAGACATCAAAGTTAAAATCACCAACATTATTTGGATCAATTACCAATGAGCGGATACTTTCTTGATCCGCATAGAAACCTGGAAGAATCGGCGTCATCACCTTCTTGAATTCATAATCAGGGTCCGTAGAAGTATCTGCTCCTGCTGCACGGAAGCTACTACGTCTATTGTAGTTACGACGTCTTGCAATATACGCTTCCAATGAAGCACGATATTGTTCTTGAGCTTCTTTTGAAAATGCAATATTAAAACCGCCATCAGGATTTTCTGTAGCATTCTTAAGATCAAGACCAGGAACTTTTTTATCTACATCCAATTGCTCTTTCTTAAGATCAACTGGTTTATCTTCAGATTTTTTATCGGTAGAATCTGCTTTTTTCTCAGCTTCCTTCACTTCTGATTCTTCAGATTTCACTTCAGTTTCAGGTGCTTTTACTTCTGATACTGTTTCTTCCGTTTTCGCTTCGTTCTTGCTATCCTTGGCATTTTCTTTCACTTCTGCCTGAGAAGCTTGTTCTTTAGCAGGTGTTTCTGTTTTTGCTTCTACCTTTGGTGCTTCCGCTTTTTCAGTAGATACCAAAGCCGCATTAGCAGAATAAGTAGGTGCTTCTTGCGTAGATGCTTCTTGAGCCGAAACTGCCGACACCTTTGGTGCTTCTTGAGTCGAAGTCACAGGTGCTTTTGAGGCATCATCAATTTTCACTTCCGTATCTGCTGAAGCAATAGTTGTCCCTGCTAAAACTGATCCAATCAAAACAGAAGCAACACCTATAGAGTATTTCCGAATTGAAAATCGTTGTTTCCTATCAAAATTCATTTTTTTCTCCTTTTTTCAAATTGAGTATTGGCTGTGCTAGCTTTTTAAAACTGCACAACCAATCCTCCTTGATGTTTCCTAAACTTTTGGTGGACGACGCGAGCTTCTGCCACGTGTCAACACTGGTTTCGCAACATAAACATGCTTGTTTGCAGTAACAGGTGCCTTACGAGACGGACCAACCACTGTCCGTTTTTCAACAGCTGGTGATTCACTTGGTACAAGTGGTGCTGGACTCTCAACAGCTTTTGTCTCTGTTGGCTTCACAACTGTAGTCGGAGCCGGTGAAACAACCTTCGGACTAACACTTGCTTTTTCAGGCGCTGGAGTTGCTACAACCTCTGAAACTTCTAGTTTTGAAGCGATAGGTGCGCTTGAAGGTGCTACAGAATGAGCATTAGCTTTCAAACTTCTTACACTTGGTTTAGGTGCAACCGCATGAGGGCGAGATACTTCAGACGAAGAGTTCCCAACAGGTTGAACCGGCCCCTCCTCATTCACAACTTTACCAATACGCCAATTAGAGTAATCGATATGTCCTGTCACTAAGTTGACATAAGCTGTTCTTTCGAATGTCACCTTGCGAATAATCGTCTTAAAGACTTCTTTTCCGCTCTCTTCTTCTCTGAAGCGGATTGTTTGCGTTGCTGTACGTTCCAGCTCCTTCATATCCTTGACTTCTTTTGGCCAACTAGCTGGATCCTCTGGAGTTACTGGAATACCTGGAACTGGTTTCGGATCTTGTGGTGTTACTGGTTCAATCCGTTCTTCAAGAGTAACGACAAATTCTTGGTCAACAGACACATTTGTATCATAATGCTTGTCCGCAGCATTCGTAAAGCCATCTTCAAGAAGTCGATAACCTGCTTTCTTATAAGCAGTAATTCTATCAGCAGTACTGTACTCAATCAGAGCTCCACCACGGCCTTCCATCTCATCTTTTGCAAGTTCGATATTTGAAGTGACGTTAACATATTTAACACTTGCTTTTTGCTTATCTTGCTTATAAACGACAACTGTCTCATAATTCGTCAATTGGACATTGTCTACAATGTTCCGCCAATATGTTTCGGAGACTGTGCGACGACCACCTTGAGTCACAACAACATCATCTTTAATATTTGCAGGATTAAATGTCACCGTTACACGGCTAGCTTTCGTTCCTACTGCTAAACCTAGTACGTTCGTAGATAGAATTTCAGCTTTATAGCCTTCAACTTCAGGCGATACAACAGTATCATAGGTTGCTTTACTATTTGTAGTACCCGCAAGTTGCCAGCCAGTGTCTCCAATGCCATCCCCATCAATATCACGGACGATATATTCTGTCTTACCGTAGGCAGCTAAGAATTCATCCCCATTCGCTACGCTGGAACTCTTCAGCACCTTCTTGAATTGATCTTGATCAATTGCAACTTCTAATAGACGTTTCCAATCCGATGTTTGAACAACAACTTTTGGTTTTCCATTTGCATCTAATACAGGTGAACCATCTTCGTAAACGTAACGAATCGTATTTGTATGAGTCGCATGTGGATTAATACTTGTTCCATTTGATACCCAGATATTTTGGCGGTTTGCTGTGACTGGATCAATTCCATATGTCTTATCCGTTGCAAGAACCCCACCTGAAGAAGAACCTGTTTGAACAGAGGTGGATGAGCTAGGATTGATTTCTGGTTTTCCACCAGGTTTAAAGCCGGCAATACTCATTGCCCCACCTTGGATATCTGTCCAAACTGAACTCATCCTGTTTTTGCTCACAACATCTCGACCATCACGGTTCAGTGAGTATACTGTATAAGTACCAGCACCACGGTTTACACGAGTACCAGTTGGTCCATTAAATTCAATATGGTTACCAGATTCTCTTGAACCATTAGAAATGTAAAGAATATTACCATGACCAATTTGTTCTGGATTGTTTCCTTGGGCAATTCCAAATGGAAGCTTACCTGTAATCTCTCCAGCCGAGCGTCCTTCAGAATTTGTGTAACGCATAAAGGAAACATAAAGTGGATTATTGAATTGGAAGACTACATTCGCACTTGCACCAAGTGGCACCGAAATGAGCTCTGCATAATAGTCCGTATTATCATCGCGAACGTCAACAATTGAACCTTTATTCGCTTGGAATAACGGCTGATCTTTCCGACCATGTTTTGAATCCAAGTTGATGACATCATCCCAAGGATTGGCTCCACGATTATCCATTTGAACACGGAAAGTTGCATAATCATCTACTAAAATAGAGCCATTTTCATTCAAACCAATATAGTTGTAGGCATTGTAACTTCCTGAAGGTCCTCCACCACTCTTAGGACCTTTTCCTACAGAGTGGAAGGTATTCGTTGATTTCTTACCAAATACAACACGTGAATTGTCTCCAAAATCAATAGCTGTTCCACGCCCCTTGTTTTCAAAACGAACGCGTGAGTTCTCTCCAGTTGTGAAGGTTGCGTTATTTCCAAAAACCAATCCATCACGACCAGTGAAATTGAAGCTTGCATGTTCTCCAATGGTAAGGCTACTCTTTCCATTTCGACGGAAGGCATTTCCTGTTCCGTAGCCTCCCCAACGGTCCAGGTGGGTTAAACCATCTGCTGGACGTCCCATTCCAAGTGAGATAGCCTGACCAATGCTTGTATTTAGAGTAAGTTTCGAATCTTTACCAGTTACGACCGTTCCTCCATGTTCCATGAAGATACCAGCATTATGGTAACGAGCACTTTCCGTTCCATTGTTCGTATTCATGTTAATAGTGAGGCTTGCTCCATCATTCACACGAACAGTTGAACCACCTGCAAGGTTGATACCGTCCCCTTGTGAAGAACGATTCAAGGTCAAACTCGCTCCGTCAGCAACTGTGACAGATTTCGCATCGTGAATATTTGCTTCACGTCGCAATACTGAGTGCCCAGCAGATCCAACATTCCGTTGCACATACTGAGTCTGACCGTTTGCAGAACGGTAGCTATCACTAACAGTCGAACTTGTTTCCCCTTTTACAATGACGTCGGTATTCCCGCCACCACCATAAAGGGAAGAACCTTGACTTTTTACATTTTCAAACGTAACGGTATTGGCACCTGTTGTTGAAGAAAGATCAACAGCACCTTTTGAGTTACCCGTAGCAAGTTGAAGATTCTTGAAGACCAAATTCCATGCACTTGAACCTGTAAACTTCAAGCTATTTGATAATAGATCCAAGCTTGCTTGATCATTTCGACCTTGGATAACTACATTACGGCCTTGTGAGTTGATCGCAACTGTACGGTCAACCGAATTCACACGACCATTATCAGTATTACCATTGTCTCCAGTCGCTACGACGTTTCCTGAAATGGTGATATTCTGAATAGAATTATCATTCAATGCAGAAACAAAACCATTCCAGTTTGAAACCACACGTGAAGTTACTTCACCACTATTACGAAAACCACTTGTACCTGTAGCTTCACGAGATACAGTTTCAGTTGGCTCAGCTGTAGCTTCCTTCCCTTCTTCCTTATCACCCTCATGTTGCGAATTAGTAGCTACAGAAGGTTGCACAACTGCTGCAACATTGTACGAAGTTGGTGCAGACGATTCCCCTGTGACCGGTTTTGAAAGAGCAATCTCTTTGTCCGATGTCGCTTCACTAGAAATTACATCTGAAGACGAGTCAGCAGGATTTTCAACTTCATCAGCCAAAACCGTCTGAGTACCAGCTGCAAACAAGGCCGTTCCCAACAATACGGAACAAACGCCAACAGAATATTTCCGAAGGGAAAACCTTTGGCGTCGATTGAATATATCCTTCATGTCCATAAAACTCCTTTTCATTTTGAAATTTAAGTATTTAAACCTCAAACTAATTCTAGCATAAATGTCATGATATAATTCTATGTGTGACAACTTCTGTCAAAATCATATGGTTTTGACCATTTTTTCTAAAATTTGTTTAAAAATATAAAGTAAAAACCGAATGTTTTTAAAAAATTATAATTTTTAAGAACTATTGGTTCACTTTTTTAAACATGTATTTTATACTGTCATAGATCTTTATTTTTTTATTCCTACTATTTTTAATCCTCCTTCCATTTGCATTTCCATCTCCTACACATTCGCTTTTTACCCATATTTTATAAGAACTTTCGACGATTATTTTAAACTTTCTACATTATTAGAAAATCAGATGAGAGATAAAACGATATCATTTTCCCACATTTCCTTCAGGAAAACTCTCCCTTTGGTCTATTTTCACTACATAGTAATTTACGAACATTCTAAACAAAATTTTCAAAAACGATCTTTTTTCCACCAATTTCTTGTGTGCCATTTTTTTCACATATAAACCACAGTATTTCATTAGGTCCTTTCTCATCTTGTAATGAGTAGTAAATCATTTCTATCAAACTATGAGAAGAGCGCTCATCTTTTAATGGCCTAAAAAATACAACAACGGCCTTGCCCCTCTTAAAACGAGGAACAAGGCCGTTGCTCAATCTTTTATATATGCATTTTCTACTTGATAAAAGGTCCTTCCGTTATAGAACCTCGTGTATACATTACAATTCTTGTAATAAATAACGGAAGAGTTCTAAATTCCCTTCTTCTTCATTGACCAAGTATTCTGGATGCCATTGTAATCCCATAATCCGATGGCCGTCTACTGCTTCAATGGCTTCGATGGTGTGGTCGCGCGGATCAAAGGCGGTTGCACGGAAATTTGGTGCAAGATCCTTGATACTTTGACGGTGAACGGAATTGATTCGACTAGCCTGACCAAAGAGTTGCTCCACCACGCTACCTTTTTTAGTCTCGATAGAATGGGAAGTCCCAAATGGAAGACCTTGCCAATGACCTTCGATCTCTTGGTTGAGTGTTCCTCCAAAAGCCACATTGATCAACTGAACCC
>OLPB01001364.1_pt1 | contig 11105 bp, 5 predicted proteins | sample 1672001 | NCBI WGS metagenome assembly OLPB01 (sample SAMEA3136635, study PRJEB25190) | human gut metagenome | biome: human gut; feature: human-associated habitat; material: faeces | place: Austria | collected 2013 | reverse complement strand
GGGGATGCAAAAAGTGTTCCAGCAGCACTGGAAGCCCTTTCGGAGGCATCCACGGACACATGTACGGAAGCGGTTGCCGAAAAAAACGCCCGGTTTTTTACGGGAGCAACAGAAGTATACTCTTGGGGCGTCGGCCCCATCGCTCATTTGCCGAAAAAGAAAGCACGGGGAAAAGGAAAAAAGGAGCGGCCCTGCAGAGAGAAAACGCCACGCAGAACAAAAACGGAAAAGAAGCCCTCTGTACGGGAAACAGTGGTGGAACAGGACCTTCTGGGCGGAGGCATCACCGTTTCTGATCTGATTGCGCCGGCAGCTGTGGACAGAAGCCACAGGGATTACATCGTGGTGGACCGTACCTATTATGCCTTTCTGTATATTGCCGGGTATGGGTATGAAACGGTTGTAGGTGATGGCTGGCTGGCGCCTCTTGTTGAGGCAGGTGAGGGGGTAAACTTGTATTTTTATATGAACCGGCAGCCCCGCGAGAAAATCTTGCCCAAAATTTCGCAGACTACAATGCTGAACCGCTCCCGTATGCGGGATATAGGCGATACCCGGCAGGATTATGAAGAGTTGGACTCGGCGATTTCTTCGGGCCTGTACATCAAAAATGCAATGAACCGCAACAATGAAGATTTTTATTATATGCATACCATGATTGGGGTGTCGGCGGAGTCGGCAGAGACACTGGAACAACGGATATCCCGTGTCGAAACGCTCTGTGCTTCTATGAGTCTTATTGTAAAACGCTGTGATTATCAGCACGAGCAGGCTTTCCGCTCCAGCCTTCCCTTACTTTCTCTTGACCCCCGTATTGCCCGAAAGGCAAGGCGCAATATCCTCACAAACAGCCTCGCAGGGGCGTTCCCGTTTTCCTCTTTTTCCATCAATGACCCGGCAGGGCTTATGCTGGGCATCAATCTGCACAACCAGTCACTGTGTATGATCGACCCATTTGATGCAACCCGTTATGAGGCTCCGCATATGGCGGTACTGGGGCGCACCGGAGCGGGAAAGACAATGACGCTGTCCTGCCTTGCACTGAGGCTGCGGGAACAGGGGGTTCGCGTTGTGATCATCGCGCCCAAAAAAGGGTTTGAATACCGTGCGGCATGTGAGGCTGTTGGCGGAAAATACATTAAGCTGTCCCCCTCATCCAGAGACTGTATCAATTTTATGGAGATCCGAAAGACATCCCTTGACCCCGACAAGGCGCTCGGTCGCCTGAGTGATCGTGGTGATTCATTGCTGGCTGACAAAATTTCCGCGCTTCATGCGTTTTTTGCGCTCAGGAAGCCAGACGCGACCGAAGAACAGCGAAACTATTTGGATGAAGCTCTGGTCCGCTGCTATGCAAATTTTGGAATCACAGAAGAAAACGAGAGCTTGACTGATGAAAATGGCCGAAGAAAGCGTATGCCAACTTTTGCCGATCTGTATGAGGTTTTGCAGGAACGAGCGGAAACGCAATGCTATGCGGCTGTCCTTTTGAGATTCGTAAAGGGGAGCGCCCGCTCTCTTGGAGGGCAGACCAACGTGGATCTGGATGCATCGTATGTTGTGATCGACATATCTGAGATTGGAAAAGATCTGGTCGGTGAAGGGATGTTGATTGGCAGCGAATACGCTTATGATACATTCAAAGAAGACCGATTGCACAAGAAAGCTCTGATTTGCGATGAGCTATGGGCGTTGATCGGCGCTACATCCAATGCAATCGTTGCGGACTATGTGCTTGAGCTGGTGAAGCTCCTGCGGTCCTACAGCACTGCGTTTGTGAATGGTACGCAGGACTTACTGGATTATTTCGCGCTTGATGGAGGCAAATATGGAAAAGCCGTACTCAACGCCTGTCCTATCAAAATCATCCTGCCTCTCGAAGAAGATGAAGCGCGTCTTGTACAAAAGGAACTGAACTTATCCGAAGAAGAAACAATGCAGATCATCCGCAGCCGGCGGGGCGAAGGACTTCTTTGTGCCGGGCACAATCGTATCGGCATTGCCATACGGCCCACACCCAAAGAGTACGATTTGATCACGACCTCGCGTGAGGATCTGCTGCGGCAGGCTGCAAAATACAACGGAAAGAGTGAAGGAAAATGGAAAAAGTGAAACGGCTGGCGGTATGCTTTCTGTCCTGCTTGATTTGCATTGCCCTGCTGGCACCAGCGGCTCTTGCCGCTGGCGGCGCCCTAAGCGCGGATCGCAATGGCGCACAGTATGACTATGTAATAGGTTATTGTTATTCGGGCAGCCAGCAAAGCATCAATACACGGGAGATTTTTTTGAGTCCGAACAACTATGATGTGTGGCTTTGCTCTGTATGCGGACTGGGAGACAATAACCCCGAACACATCGGCACCGCCTTGGCGTCGAATTTATATATGCCGTGTTATGGATATGATATTGCGGCGACTGGCGGAGATACTTCAATCCGTTATGCGCTTGTAAGGCATCGGCACAACAATGGCCAGCTTTCCAACGAAAGAGTTTACATTCCTATCAATGTACCGATGTATTCGGGCTGTTACTATGGATACGATCTGACAGAACCCACCGGCGTGAGAATCAACGCTCCGTCCGCATGGCAGCGGGACAGCGTTACCGTGCGCTTTGAAGGTGGGAATGACACCGGCACGAGCCTGCCAGACTGGTCCGCGACACCGGGGGATTACGGAAGCGGTATCCATCATTATGAATATTCGATCAATGGAGGAGCCTGGACAGGCTGCCCCAGCAACGATCCCACCGTTGTGATCTCCTCTGCTGGCGTAACGACAATCACCGCACGTGTGGTAGACGGCGCAGGAAACGCGTCAAGCCAGACGGCAACAGCGCAAGTGCGTATCGACAATGCTGCCCCGAATGTTCCTGGAATCACGCTCTCCACGGGGCAATGGACCAATGGCACGGTTTCAGCAGCTTTACACGACAATGGCGATTCTCAAAGCGGCATCGCGCGGCTGGAGTATGCGCTTGACGGCGGCGGGTGGGAGACTTACAGCAGCGCGCTATCCGTCATGAGCCATGGCAGGCATGCGATTTCTGCCCGTGCCATCGACAATGTTGGCCGTATTTCCGGCACAGTGAATAAAACGGCTCTGATAGACAAAGTAAAACCTGCTGTCAGCGAGATTGAACAAATACCGAACAAAGATCACACTGAATTGAATCTGAACGTAACGGCCGCAGACGCTGACAGTGGTATTGCGGGTTATGCAGTTACTTCTGACAACAAGGCGCCGCCGGCGGATGCCTTCTCAGCAAATACCCTTACGGTGAATAAAAATGGCACCTACTATGTCTGGGCATCGGATAAGGCGGGTAATATTTCTGCTGGAACAAGGCTCGTTGTCACAGCGCTGGACATTGTCCCTCCCACGATTGTAGCAGTGGAGGTTCAACAAACGTGGGACGCTCAAAAGAATTGGGCCAAAATTACAGCTGCCGATGATAACAGCGGTATTGCCGCGATCGGATGGTCTGTTGAGGATGGAGAGATTCAGTGGGGCAATACGTCTGACACCGCCACATTCACATTTGAATATACTGAAAATGGTAACTATATCGCTTATGCACGGGATGTATCCGGTAATATCTCTGAGCCGTGTCCGTTTACCGTGGACCGGATCGACAAGCATAGTCCCGTCATTGACAGTGTTGAGTGGGATACAGCCTGGAGCCAGTACAAAACCATAACAGTGGAGGCTCATGATGATGAATCAGGATTGGGTGGATATGCTCTGACCCGCACAGTGCAGCGGCCGGCAGAATGGCAGGATGAGGGTGTTTTTGAAATCTCAGAAAACGGCGTTTATTATTTGTGGGCAATCGACCATGTGGAACGGGTGTCCGCGGACGCGGATGAAGGACTCTCCAACGCACCGGGTCCCTGGGAAATTACGGTGGATACCATTGACCGCTCGAAACCAGTGATGGATGCCATTCTCCACTCTGCGCAGGATAATGCTTCAGAAAACAAATTTGATTATCCTCACTTTAATGAAGTTGACCGCCCTTCTTTACTGGCTCACGATATTGCGGATGCCGGATGGACAGACAGTGGGGTCAAGGTAATCTATTATCAGTTCGCGGAGAATGAAAAATTCCTCGGCGCCGACTGGAGAACTTATGATGAAGATGAGAAACCGGCCATGGAGGATGAATATTATGGCCGTATTTTTGCAAAAGCGGAGGATCAAGCCGGTAATGTATCGGATATGATCTCCGCTGTTTTTATGTTTGAGCAAACTGCGCCGGCTGCGGATTATGCGCTTACCCCCAATAACTGGACAAATGGAGATGTGGAGATCCGCATCCACGCAGAGGATGACATGTCCGGCGTGCAGAGCATCACATTGCCGGATGGAACTGTCGTTGATGCAGACGCAGCGGAGTACCAGGTCACGCAAAATGGAATCTATGAATTCAGAGTGCGGGATCATTGCGGCAATGTCCTTCCGTATCCTGTGGATGTGGCCAATATCGATTTGATGCCGCCCACAGCCGATTATGAGCTTTTGACGGATGAATGGACCAATGTTCCGGTTACGATTCGGGTAAAGGCGGACGATCCGTCCCCGGAGGAAGGATATGCCCCCAGTGGTGTCCGGTCCATTACTTTGCCGGACGGCGAAGTTGTGGAAGCCGACACAGCTGATTTCATCGCGGAGCAAAACGGGTCGTACGACTTTATAGTGACGGATAACGCAGGGAACACATATACCCTGCACACCGAAGTCTCAAATATTGACTATCTTTCCCCTCAAGCGCAATGTACGATTGATCCCGGCCAGTGGACCAACCAACCTGTTGCAATGCACATAACAGCCACGGATCCGTCACCGGAAGACGGATATGCTCCAAGCGGTATCCAGTCAATTACACTGCCGGGTGGAATGGTCGTTGACGACAGTCAGGCTGTTTTTACAGCGGATAAAAACGGCAAATATGATTTTGTGATTGCAGATCGCGGCGGCAACACCTTTGTGCTGCACACAGAAGTTAAAATCATTGACGATCTTCTTCCAACGGCGAAGTACAGCGTTGTTCCAGGCAAATGGACGAATGAATCTGTGACGATTGAAGTCACAGCAGAAGATCCCGCACCGGAGGACGGATATGTCGCCAGCGGGGTCAAGAAAATCGCCTTTCCGGATGGAACAGTCATCGAAGGAGCATATGCAGAATTTACGGTACATGAAAACGGGAATTATGATTTCGCCGTGTCCGATCACGGGGGAAACATTTTTACGCTGCACGCGAAGGTCGAAAATGTGGATACAATATGCCCGGTTGTAGATTATCATTTTGAACAGCTGGAAGACGGTGACCACAGGCCCATTGAGGAATATGGCGAACGGGAATATTACAACTATGATCTTGTGCTGCGCGCACAGGCGGAGGACAGCCAGTCCGGTATCGCACGATATGAGTACAAAATTGACGAAGGGGAATGGATAGAATTTGACGCGTCGGTTCCTCCTGTTTTTGAGGACGAGCAGATCAGCCGGGTTGCAGTACGTGTGTGGGATGCTGCGGGAAATGTCAGCGAGGAAAAAATTCGGGAAATTGTGCTCGACAAGACGCCTCCCCGTGCTACACATACCCTCACCCCATCCGACAATGGAAACATAAACATCAATTTTGAGGCTGACTGCAGTATCAGCGGTATTCAATCACTGGTTCAGCCGAATGGCACTGCAGTATACGGCGGTATATCCACCGCTGTATACGAAGTGGATTGCAACGGAGATTATGATTTTACGGTTTGGGATTTTTGTGGGAATCAACTGACCCACACTGTGACGGTTTTAAGTTTCACAACTCTGAATGAAACGCAAGCCGCAGACCAGCAGGAAGCGGATGACACAAAACCGCCGCAGGATTCGGACCACATGCAATCATCGGGTTCTCTGCCGAAAAGGGACATTCCTTCAAAACCGGCTCCCGTGCAGCAGAACCCATCCCGCGCGTTGACCTTGGCCGATTTAATATGCATGCTGCTGACACTTCTCTTGGCCATACTTACCTGGACACGTCAAGTTGGGACGGATGAGGAAAAATCTGATGTGCCGAGGCGAAAATCATATGGCTTTGCAACTCAAAAAACTGCAGCGACACTGCTGGCCCTATTTTCCGTATTTTTGTTTTTTTTCACACAACCCCTGGTATGGCGTATTCAGCTGTTTGACTGGTGGACGATATTGTTTGCGCTACTGACACTGGCCGTGTTGGTTCTGCTGATTACCTGCCGGTGCGATAAAGAGAATGTCCCAAAATACGAAGACACAGAGGAGGACTTTTTATGATGACAATCAAATCTATTGGCATGGCTTTATGTTCCATTACAGCGGCACTTTCTGTCCTGCTGACAGGTGCTCCAGAACCGGATTCAGCAGGCCTTTTTGAAGCGGAAAGTGAAGGAACTGCTGTAAGTTCGGCACAGTCTGAGATTTCCGCACCGGCGGAGCAGGACTCGAATGAGGAGGCTCAGTCATCTTTGCCCACAGAGGTAGTAATGGAGCCTGAACCAGTATCTTCAAGGGGACAATCTGCAACTTCTGACTCAACGCCAGGTGAACCTGCGGAAGATACTGACACAACGGCCAGCGAAGCCGTGCTGCAGGAAGTTTCGACTGACCTTTCCGCTGAGATGAATACGGAAGATACCGCCGCCAATGAAGAATCAGCGTCACTCGCGCCTGCGCTTATGTCACTGGATACGCCACCATACATAACAGACGAGCTTGCGCATCTGCTTGCCACCAATCAAGCGGACAGTATTATGGGAAGTTTCGGCATCACACGGTCTGAAGCCTGCAGCATGGTGCAGGCGGTGTTTGATGTTTCCGATTATAGTGGAAAGGCTACCGTTGACGCCAATTACGCAGAGTTGTGGGCTGCATTGGAAAGCGAATTTCGGGTCCTTTCTGAACAGGGATGTGAATATACAAATTGTAAATTTAGTGACGGAATTATCATATTGTTGAAATGAGGAAACTGTAATGGACAAAATTATTTTTTCTGTGATCTTGTTCGTTGTTTTCACTGTATATGCGTGTCTGGTTGTGGGGGCACGATCGGAAGACAGGTGATGAGATGTATTTTTCCACGGCGGGAGAGCGGCTGCTGCAGGAACTGAAGCTGATGGAAGCTTTACCGGAAGAACCGCAGAGAATCAAATCAGCGCTTGCTGTAGCAGAAAAGCTCACACTCGGTCTGCGCAATCATTACGAAGCAAACTGGCATCCTCATCCTGCTCCAGGTAGGTTGATGAAAGCTCCGATCGCTTATGCAGGCAGCATTGGTATGACTGAATACGGATGGCTTCACATCGAACTCAATAATCTGCTGCCGCATTGTCGCTTCAGCACCCCGGAATACCTGCATGATACGTTGGCACGTCTGCTGCGTGGATATGCTGCTGTGCATCGGCTGCCGCATTTTGAAAAAGCCTTTTTGGCGATAGAAGAATGGAGCGACATTCCCACACGTTCCGTTTACGATCCGGATAACAAGGGATGGAAGGCTATTCCAAACGCCATCAAAGGGGTGCTTGTTGATGATGACGACCAATACAGCCTTGAGATTGCGTTGCTGTCCAAGCAATCCGCTGTGACCGCCTGCCACATCTACATTTTGGATGCCGATGAAGCAGACGTTTTTTTTTCGTGGCGTTGCGGTGATTTTGGAGTTTATCCATAGGTTCACACGGGCGCGGAATAAAGCGTCGGTCATATTCACACATGGGCGCTGTGGAAACTCCACCGCGCCCATGTGCAGTGTGTAAAAAAGCTGTGCGCGCTCATGCTTTTGAACAGGATATATGGGCGCGGCTAAAAAGATGCGCCCACCGTGTTCGCTTGGGCGCGGGAAGGAGAATACATTGATCTATGATTCGGCAGATATAGAACTGCTGCGCTTTGCAGCGGCCGCAAAAAATATTCCTCCGGATCTGCAATATCGTCTGTCTTCGCGAGTGTGGGATCGAGAACACATTCATACTCTGTGCGCACAGAAGCTGCTTGCAGAAAACCGTAATCATCTTTCGATTTCTCTGACACTCAAAGGGGCTACGCTGCTTAATCATCTGGGATGGCCGGTGACACTGGATGCCAAACAGCCGGCCCGCAATAAACTGGAACGTCGGTTACAATCGGCATGGACTGCCGCGCTTTTCTATCGCGCAGGATTTGGTATTTTCAACAATAAGGCTTCCGATCTTGCGATGCCGGAAACATACCTCCCAGCCAATGCCTTGCGTAGGGACACTACAGTAGCTACGACCAGAGTATTTGCTGGTGTTCGGTACATGGGCATTGCACACAGCGCAGAGAGGATGCTTCTTGCGCATTATGTGGACGGAGGTCATATGTATATCACCAGCGAAATGCGTATGTTCAATACAATGGCGGTGGCATTATCCAATGCATGTACTCCGGCAGTCATCTATTGTGGACTTTGCTATGACGATCTGGCAAGGCTGCTCACTGGAGCCAGTGCGTTCATGCCGGCAAAAAGACGCGGCAGCGATGCGGTGACCTACCGCGTCGGTGCAGAGAGGACGCAATATCCACTTTTTCTTGTTGAGACGACCAACACCGGCGTGTTCCAGATTGCCTTGATCACCCGTGTGCGAGATTACCGTCAGCGTGTTGCGAAGTATGCCCTGCAAGACGACTTTCTTCCAGCGCCGGATGACGCTCCTGCACTGGACGCAATGATGAGGCTTACCCCTTTTTTGACCTGTGTGGATATGGATGTCACACGAATACGGCAGGCGGTGCGATACGCAAAAGCGCGCGGATTTCACACGATCGCTGCAGTCGCACTTCCGTGCCAGCTCAATGCGCTGGCGCTGTGGTTTGCAGATCTATATCCCATTGAATTATATGCAATCGAACAAAGTGAGCTGGAGTGCTTGTTTCCCGAAGTAATCATACGGGATATCCCCATCTCACCGTATACGGCGGGAGAGGAGGAACGCTATGTCGTGGCTGAATAAGCTGTTGGACTTACTGAGGCAGAAGCTGCCGAGCCGGGAAAAGCTGATCGAGTCCATTCCGCTGATTTTGGTGATTTTGTATCTGTATGGCGTTCTGATTCATACGGTACAGGCAGGAATCAGCCGTACTTTCTCGACAGAACCACCCAGCGGGCCTGTTTTAGACTGGAGTGCCGCTACAGCTCTCAGCACGGTGTTTTCGCCGTTTGGTTTTCTTTTTACGGTGATAATGGCAGGATTGGTCTTTCTATTTACAGATAAATTTCGCCAATGGCTGAGCGGAGAAAAGCTGGAGCGTGACAGGCGCGGTTTTGAAATTTTGTATGACGGCCTGTACGGGACCAGCGGATGGATGGGAAAAGACGAGCAACGGGAAATCCTGCAGATCGGACCTGTCAATGAACTTGCTGATTTTCCGATTGGAAAGCTGGATGAAGGGTCGCAGAAATTTGCGGCGCTCAAGGATGCCGCATATATGTCCGGCCACACCATTGTATATGGCGCATCCGGTTCGGGAAAGACCCGAGGATGTACGCTCCCGTTACTGATGAAAAAAATCGCCGAAGGAAAAGAGAGCTTGATCATTGTGGATCCCAAAGGGGATTTGTTCGAACGCACATACAAACTTGCGGTTGAAAACAGATATACCGTCCGGGCGCTGAATCTTTTGGACCTTGACCACAGCGATGGATTCAACTGTTTTGACGATGTGGAACGGGATTCATCCCTTGTCAGTATCATCGCCGAAGCAATCATGGCGACAACCTCCAATAAGCTGGAACGGGATGATTTTTGGGGCAAAGCTGAAAAAAAACTGTTGATGGCATTGATTTTGTATGTTGCGACTTTACGGGATCAAAGGACTGGAGAACTGCTGCCAATCCATGAACGTGGTTTGGGAGAGATCTACCGGATTCTGTCCACCGAATCGTTCGCAGATATCGACGATCGGTTCGCGCAGCTTCCGGCAAAACATCCGGCACAATCTCCCTACGGTATTTTCAAATTGGCGAACCGGCAGATATGGGGCAACATCGCCGTCGGCCTCGGCAACCGCCTGTCGACTTTTCAAAATCCGTTGGTGGACAAAATCACGCGATATAACGATATCGACCTCACACTGCCCGGTAAACGGCCGTGTGTTTATTACTGTATCATTTCGGATCATGACAACAGCATGGAGTTCCTGTCCAGCATGTTTTTTTCACTGATGTTCACACGGCTCATGGCAACAGCTAGGCGTGAAGGCATAGAGGGTAGACTGCCTGTCCGCGTCAATATGGTCCTGGAAGAATTCTGCAACATCTATATTACCAATGCCTCGAGGCTTCTCTCTGTAGTCCGGTCACGGAACATCGCCTGTATCCTTTTGACGCAAGGGATCGCTCAGCTTTCCGGACGGTATCCGCAAAAAGAATGGGAGGAGATTATCTCAAACTGCTCCGTACAGCTCGTCCTTGGCGTAAATGACCTCATGACGGCGGAATACTGCTCAAAAAAGTGTGGTGTCGTTACTGTACGCACCAATACGCAGATGTCTCCGCAAAATCCAATGTTCTCTTTTATCTATGGTGCGGGCGGAAACCGGTACAGTCAGACTCGTTCTGAAGGGCAGCGTTCCCTTATGCTCGCGGACGAGATCACCCGTTTGGATACACAGAAGTGTATCGCATTGATTGGCGGGCATAAGCCGCTCTTGCTCTGCAAAGTGAAACCGGAGGAGATTCCCGGATTCACGGAACTCCAGCCAACAAGAATTATGGATTATGTGCCCTTGTGGCATACACTGGATCAACAGCAGATCGAGCGCGCCAAAACCCGGTCGGTTTCCGTGGCATTTTCCCCGGGGGCGGCAGTGACGCCATTTCCTGTCGTACCCGAACGGTCTCGGGAGCGGCAGCCGGTACAGCAGATATTGACGTTGGAAGAGCCAGCCGGGGAATTACAGCGCTATGATTTTACCCATGCCCACAGACCAAAGGCTGCGGCACCGGAAGAACGCATCGGAAATATGCGGCGCTATACCGGAACACCGGCCGCACGTGTGCCCTTCCCGGTTTCGTGGACAGTAAAAATGAAGAAAAAACAGAAAGAAACG
>OLPB01001360.1_pt1 | contig 11120 bp, 10 predicted proteins | sample 1672001 | NCBI WGS metagenome assembly OLPB01 (sample SAMEA3136635, study PRJEB25190) | human gut metagenome | biome: human gut; feature: human-associated habitat; material: faeces | place: Austria | collected 2013 | reverse complement strand
ATCTGATCTTTCTGGCTTTTCATAAGCCAAGAGGAATTGTATGCACAGCAAGCAAGGAAGAGAAAGATAATATTATTGATTATATCAATTATCCAACAAGAATCTATCCAGTAGGGCGTCTGGACAAGGATTCACAGGGTCTGATACTTCTTACGAATGACGGAGAAGCAGCCAATCAGATCATGAAAGCGAGAAATTATCATGAAAAGGAATATGAAGTTACAGTAAATAAGCGGATTACAAACGAATTCATTCATAATATGAGGAATCCGGTTCCATTAGATGAGATCAATGCAGTGACAAGAAGATGCAAAGTAACAAAAGAAGGACCAGATCAGTTCCGTATTATTCTGACACAGGGATTAAATCGCCAGATCCGAAGAATGTGTGAATACTTTGGATATCGTGTGACAAAATTAAAGAGAGTCAGAATTATGAACATAGAACTTGGAAACCTCAAAGAAGGAAGATATCGAAAATTAACTCCGGACGAATTGAGAGAGTTAAAGAAGGAGCTAAAAAGTGAATGATTTAGAGAGAATGAAAGAACTCATCCAGATCTTAAATGAAGCAGGAAAGGCTTATTACCAGCAGGATAAAGAAGTCATGAGCAACCTTGAATATGACAAGATGTACGATGAACTTTTAGAACTGGAGAAAAAGACAAACACTGTATTATCCAACAGTCCAACGATCCATGTCGGATATGAACTGATGACATCATTAGAGAAAGAAGCACATCCATCACCAATGCTTTCTCTAGACAAAACAAAAGAACCAGATCAGCTGGCAGCATGGCTTAGTGGACATGATGGAATCTTATCATGGAAATTAGATGGATTAACGATCGTACTGACTTACGAACATGGAGAATTAGTCAAAGCAGTAACCCGTGGAAATGGAGAAGTCGGAGAAGTTGTAACAAACAATGCAAGAGTATTTGACAATGTTCCAAGACACATTTCTTACGACGGAACGTTAGTGATCCGAGGAGAAGCGATCATTCCATATTCTTATTTCTATAAGATGAATGAAGAGATTGAAGATGTTGACAGCCAGTACAAGAATCCAAGAAATTTATGCAGTGGTTCCGTCAGACAGTTAAATAATGAGATCACAGCAAAGCGCCATGTGCATTTCTATGCATTCAGTGTAAGTGACATCGAAGGAATGGATTTTAATAATTCTTTTGAACAGAAACTAGACTGGGCAGCAAGTCTTGGATTTGACGTAGTTGAACATATCAGAGTAACAGAAGATACGATTCGAGGTGAGATTGAAGAATTTTCAAAGAAGATCGAACATTTTGATCTGCCATCTGATGGATTAGTATTAGTTTATGACGATCTTGCATATGGAAAAAGTCTTGGAAGAACAGCCAAATTCCCAAGAGATTCCATTGCATTTAAATGGGCGGATGAAACGGCAGATACAACATTGACAGAGATCGAATGGAGTCCATCAAGAACAGGGCTTATCAATCCGGTAGCAATCTTTGAACCAGTAGAATTAGAAGGAACAACCGTAAGCAGAGCAAGTCTTCATAATATCAGTGTGATGGAAGAACTGGAATTAGGAATTGGTGATGAGATTGTTGTATACAAAGCAAACATGATCATTCCTCAGGTCGCAGAGAATAAAACGAAAAGCGGCAAGATTGAGATTCCACATACATGCCCAGCATGCGGAGGAGAGACAAAGATTGAAGATGAAAATGGAATTAGAACTCTGATCTGTACCAATGAATTTTGCAGTGCCAAGAAGATCAAGTCATTTTCACATTTTGTATCCAGAGATGCAATGAATGTAGATGGACTTTCTGAGGCAACATTGCAGAAGATGATCGATGTTGGACTATTAAATGAAATTTATGATCTCTTTACATTAAAAGAACATAAAGAAGAAATTTTAGAATTAGAAGGATTTGGGGAGAAATCTTTTGAGAATCTGACAAAAGCAATCGAAGATTCCAGAAAGCCGGTATTGGCAAACTTTATTTATAGTTTGGGAATTCCGAATGTAGGACTATCCAATGCGAAATTGATCTGCAAGCATTTTAAAGAAGATTTCAAAGCGATCAGAGAAGCAAAAGAAGAAGATTTTACAGCGATCGACCAGATTGGACCGATGATCGCAAAGGCAATGGTATCATACTTCCATACACCTCATAATGAAAAGATTTTAGAAGTACTTTTAAAATATGTGCAGTTTGAAAAGAAAGAAGAAGTAGAAACTGAACAGATATTAGAAGGAAAGACATTTGTTGTCACAGGTTCACTTAATCATTTTGATAATAGAAAACAGTTAAAAGAAGAGATTGAGCAGATGGGAGGCAAAGTCACAGGATCTGTATCCAAGAAAACAGATTACCTGATCAACAACGACAAGATGTCTCAGTCTTCTAAGAATAAAAAAGCAATGGAATTAGATATTCCAATCCTGAGTGAAGAGGACTTCTTAGAGTTAATTGGACGATAAATAGAGATTGCATAAAAAAGGCAAGAGTTTTATAATAGATATTTGACAGGAAAATCCTGTAAGCTTAGAAAGCAATCGAAAAAAGAGAGAAGGAGATTTGATAAAATGCCAATTCGAATAGACAGTGATCTGCCAGCAAAGGCGATCTTAGAAGAAGAGAATGTATTTGTGATGGATAATGAAAGGGCATGCACACAGGATATCAGGCCTTTAAAGATTGCAATTTTAAATCTGATGCCAAATAAACTGGATACAGAACTTCATTTACTGAGAAGTTTATCAAATACACCATTACAGTTAGATATCACATTTTTACAGACAGAATCCTATGTTCCAACTCATGTATCAGAATCACATATGGAGAAATTTTATAATTATTTTTCGGAGATTAAAGATACACGTTTTGATGGATTGATCATTACAGGGGCACCAGTTGAATTGAAGGAATTTGAAGAAGTTGACTACTGGGATGAAGTAGTAGAGATCATGGAATGGTCAAAAACACATGTAACTTCAACACTTTACATTTGCTGGGCGGCACAGGCAGGGCTTTATTACCATTATGGAATCAAGAAACATATCTTAGATAAGAAGATTTCAGGTGTTTATGAACATCATCCATTACATAGTAAAGTTCCGATCATTCGAGGATTCGATGATAAGTTTTATGTACCACATTCAAGAAATACAGGTGTTGACGGAGAAGCGATCAAGAAAAATAAAGAATTAACAGTTGTTGCGGAATCAGATGAAACGGGACCATATATCATTCTGAATTCCACAGGAAGCCAGGTATTTGTAACAGGTCATCCAGAATACGATGTGATGTCACTTCATTATGAATATGTAAGAGACGTGAAGCGCGGACTGAATCCAGATATACCAAAGAATTATTACAAAGATAATGATCCAACAAAGAAACCAGTCAAGTCATGGAGATGCCATGCAAATACAATGTATTATAACTGGTTAAATTATTATGTATATCAGGTAACGCCATACGATCTTGAAAAGGAAAAATAAAAACAAAAGGTTGTTGTAAGATCAAAAGATACAGCAACCTTTCTGTGCGTATAAAGGAAATACAGCAGATCGTACAATAGATATAAAATTGTAAGGAAAGATAGAATGAAAAAGAATAAGAAAAGCATATGGATCAAAGTCATAGCATTTTGTATGAGTCTTATGATGGCTGTATGCGGTACAGTTACCAAAGATAAAGTACAGGTAAATGCTGCAACAAAGCTTAAAGTACATTTTATAGATGTTGGGTGTGGGGATGCAATATTGATCCAATATGGAAGCGGGGTAAAAGCAGAGTACGGAATGATCGATGCAGGACCCGTTTACTATACCAAAACAAATAAGAAAGATGTAAATACATCCAACAGAGCAAGAAACTATTTAAAAAAGCAAAAGATCACACATCTAAAATTTGTTCTCCTGACACATCCACACCAGGATCACATTGGAGGAATGATCAAAATTTTAGATGATCCGAAGATCAAGATTGATACGATCTATGGAAATAATTTTGATCTGAAAGTACTTCAAAGTAGTAAGAATAAAAAGAAACAAAGTGCATCAACAGCAAAGCTGATCAAATATCGAGACGATGAGGGAATATATGCACAAGTGATCGCAAAGATTCAAAAGAAAGTGAAACGAAAAGAAACCGTATATGTTGTTCCAAAAGCAGGAGATAAAGTTTATCTTGGAAAAGCATGTATGAGATTCTATGGTGTTATGAATGCAAAATACAAATATGGAAGACGAGGAGATTTGAATTATCGTCAGGTAAACAAATATTCTATTGTAACCAGACTTACCTATAAAAGCAATTCATTTCTATTTACAGGAGATGCACAAAAAGAGACAATTGAACAGTTAGTGAAAAAAGGGTATAATCTACAGGCACAGGTTTTAAAAGTACCGCATCATGGAATGCAGGATATTTTAAAAAACACTAAAAAAGCAAGATCAGATCATCGATATTTATTTCAACGTGTAAAAGCGAAAATAGCTGTGATCAGTAATGGTTATAAAAACAGTTACAAGGCACCACATAAGAAGACACTTAATGAATTAAAAACTGCGAATGTTTATGATACAGGAAGCAGAGGAACGATTGCGATCACAAGCGACGGCAAACGATTATCTGTAAAAGTGCAGAAGGGGAAAGGCCCAAGTTATAAGAGAACAAAGAAATAAGATATTTACAATAAATCAGACAAAGATAAGAAAGGAAAAGAAATGATAAAACTGATCGCAACAGACATCGATGGAACATTATTAGCAGATGGAACATTAAAAATTAATCCAGAATATTACGATGTGATCAAGGAACTGCGAAACAGAGGAGTGCGAGTGATTGCAGCCAGTGGAAGACAGCGCTCTAGTATTGAGAAAGTGTTTGCACCGATTATTGATGAAATAAGTTTTATTTCAGAGAATGGAACAGCTGTTTATTCAAAAGATTATCAGTTTATAAATAAGATTCCAGAAGATGTTGCAAGAGCATACATTCGTGAAGCAAGAATGTTTCCAGGATGTGAAATTACGATCAATAAGGATAATATGGCGTATTTTGAAAATGTTGGATTATATCGTTATATGATCGATGATTATGGATATAGAGGAGAATTAGTTGATAATATTGAAGATTATCTGGATGACGTATGTAAGATCAGCATCTTCCACCACAATTGCGCAGAAAAGATGGTAAGTCAGGAATTTGTGGACAAATGGAGCAAAACAATGAATATTGCTGTCTCAGGAAAATTCTGGCTGGACTGCACAAATCAAGGTGGAAACAAGGGATCAGCGCTGCAGCATTTTCAGGAAGCATATAAGATCAGTCCGGATGAAACACTTGCGTTTGGGGATAATATCAATGATATTGAAATGCTAAAACGTGCCAGCCACAGTTTTGCAGTAGAAAATGCAAGAGAAGAAGTAAAAGAGGTAGCGAATTTTATTGCACCTTCTTATAAAGAAGACGGAGTATTACAGGTGTTAAAAGCAGTATTACGCGGAGAATTGGCATGACATACGAAGAATCTGTAAAATATTTATACAAAATCGCAGGATTCGCCAAAAAATCTTCTCTGGAAGATATAAACTATTTATTAGAGCAGCTTGGAAATCCGCATAAGGATCTGAAGTTTGTACATGTAGCTGGAACTAATGGCAAAGGATCAGTCTGTGCATTTTTGGAAGCAGTCTTAAAAGAGCATGGGAAAACGACAGCAGCATTTACTTCACCACATCTGGTAAAGGTAAATGAACGAATCCGGCTGAATGGACAGGATATTTCAGATGAGAGATTTAAAGATGCCTGCAGCCGGGTGAAAGAATGTGTGGAAGCAGCAGTGGAAAAAGGAGTTAATCAGCCTTCTTTTTTTGAGATGATGTTTTTGATGGCGTTATGTATCATGGAAGAAGAACAGCCGGATATCTGTCTGATCGAGACAGGGATGGGTGGAAGATATGATGCAACGAACGTTATCATTCCAGAAGTCAGCGTGATCACATCAATCAGTATGGATCATATGGAATTCCTTGGACACACGATCGAAGAGATCGCATCACACAAGGCAGGAATCATAAAAAAGGCGATTCCTGTTGTAACAATGGAACAGGAACAGGCAGTATCTGATATTTTAAGAGAAGAAGCAAAGCAGAAAATGTCACCATTTTATGACGTTTCTGAAGATAATCTTAAATTTGAAGAAAAAGCAGCAAAATATATTGATTTTTTAAATGCGAGTGCGTATGATAAGAGAAGAGATGTGAGAACGAATATTGCAGGAACATTTCAGAGGGCAAACTTAGCAGTTGCACTTAAGACAGCCAAGATCTTATGCCAGCAGTTAGATGCTGACAAGATTTATAATGCACTGACACAGATAAAGATTCCGGGAAGGATGGAAGAGATCGCACCAGGGATCATTGTTGATGTGTCACATAATATTCAGGGAATGGAAGGCTTTGTAAAGACTGTAGAAGCCAATTTCCAAGGAAAGAAACGCATATTATTTGCAGCATCTCACAAGAATGAAGAAGAATACATGAAGAATATTTTGAAACAGATACCACAGATCGAAGCTTTTTATACAGTGGCGATCGATCACAGAAGGATCAGAGAAGAAGAATTTCAGAATGTTTTTCGTCAGATGATAGATCGAAGAGAGAAAGATACGGTCTGCTTTGTAGTCGGGTCATTTTACCTGGCAGGCATGGCCAAAGATTTCATAAATCAGGAGGAGAAAGATGTTAAATTATAATGAAGAATTAGAAAGATTCCAGCCATGTGCGGATCTTGAATCAGCAGAAGAGAATATTTATGGTAAAGAGCTTGAAGAGATTAAGAAGAATAAGACAGAATTATATAAAGCAAATCAGATGATCAAGAAATATAACCAGGCACTGAATTATGCAAAACAGGGCAATGATGACCTTGCAATGCTGCAGTTAAAGAACGTTGTAGCAGCAATTCCTAATTTTGTAGATGCATATCTTCTGATGGCTCTATTATCCATCAAAGAAGAGAATTATGATGATGCAAGACAGTTCCTTGATACAATCTTAAAGATTGAACCAGATAATGAATTAGCCGTTGAATATGGTAAGGAATTTGAGTCAAAAGTAGTGGAAGAAGAACCAGAGGAAAAAGAATCAGATAAGAAAGAAAAGAAAAAAGAAAAGAAAAAACAGACAAAGGCACAGACAGAGCAGCCACCAAAGAAGAAAGAGAGCCCATTTAAGATCTCATCTTTCCAGGAAAATGAATCTGCAGGAAAGAGCCCTATGTTTTATATGGTAACAGGTATTGTGATCGGTGTGATCGTTGCAGCTGTTTTGATCTATCCAACAGTCAGAGCAAGCTTTAATCACAAGAGTACAACACAGGTTGAAGATTATAAAGAACAGATTTTAGCAAAAGATACACAGCTAAAAGCAAGTGACAAGAAAGTAAAAGAAGCACAGAAAGCTCAGAAGAAAGCAGAAGATGAATTATCAGAATATATCGGAACAAGCAAGAAAGACGGAGTCTATGATTCATTATTAAAAGCATTACAGAAATACAGTGATCGTGATTATACAGGATCAGCAGACGCATTACTTGATATTGACAGCAAGAAACTGACAACAAAGAATATGAAGAGCATCTATAATGATCTGACAACAAAGGTTTATCCAAACGCTGCAACAGGATTATACAGCAAAGGAAAGAATGCATACTGGTCAAAAGACTACAAGACAGCGATCAACTACTTAAAGAAAGCAATCAAAGTAAGAGATACAAATAGTTATGCATACAGCTATCTTGGACAGGCATATGAAGCTTCAGGAGATACTAAGAATGCGAAGAAGACATATGAGACACTGATCAAGAAATTCCCAGGAACATCACAGGCAAGATTAGCACAGACAAAAATTGATGCTATGGGCAAGAAAGATGCAAAGAGTCTGTAAATAATAACAAAGACTAAGATACAAAAGATAAGAGAAAGAAGAACAAACGAAGATGTTTGAGCTTCTTTCTTTTATTTTTTGTATCTTTTTCTATAGAAGATTTTAATGAAAGATTCTATAAAAGGTCAGGAGGAAAGAATATGGCAACAGAGTACAAAATTGAAAACAGAAACCTATATATTTATCTGGATGGAGAATTGGATCATCATCTTGCGAAAAAAATAAAATACCAGTGTGATATCATTTTGAAATCATATCCGATCAAGGATATAGAATTTGATTTTACAAACTCACCATTTATTGACAGTTCAGGAATCGGAGTGATCCTTGGAAGATACCGTTATGTACAAGCAATGGGAGGCACCGTAAGATTAAGCCATATGAGCCCATCAGTCAAAAAGATCATTCATATGTCAGGATTGCATCAATTAGTAGAAGAAATATAAAAGATATGGGAGGATTTATATGTTGCATTTAGAATTTAACAGTGAATCAGAAAATGAAGGAATCGCAAGAATCGTAACATCTGCATATATCATGAGATTTGATCCAGATATGGAGGAAATGGAAGATGTAAAAACAGCGGTATCTGAGGCTGTAACAAACTGCATTGTACATGCGTATTTCGATGAAAATGGAAAGATTGAGATGGACATTTCTGATAAGGAACAGATTGTGAAAATAGAGATCATAGATCATGGAATTGGAATTCCGGATGTGAAGAAAGCGATGGAACCAATGTATACGACAAAACCAGAAGAAGAGAGGACAGGAATGGGATTTTCTTTTATGGAGGCTTTTATGGATGAAGTGCATGTATATTCAAAAGAAGGGGAAGGGACCAAAGTAATTATGACAAAGAAAATGGGAGAGAAGAATCATCTGAATGGATAAGGTAAGAGAACTTTTGCAGCTTACCAAAGAAGGAAATGAAGAAGCAAGAGAGAAACTTATCTTAGACAATGTAGGGCTGATATGGAGTGTAGTCAGGCGTTTTACTAACAGGGGGTACGAATCGGATGATCTATTCCAGATAGGGAGTATTGGGCTTATGAAAGCAGTTGACAAGTTTGATCTGTCCTATGATGTCAAATTTTCAACATATGCGGTGCCGATGATCACAGGAGAAATTCGAAGATTTATAAGAGATGATGGGATGATCAAAGTAAGCCGAACCTTAAAAGAAAATGCGTATAAGATCATGAAAGCAAGAGAAATGTTTTGCCAGACATATCAAAGAGAAGCAACTATCGATGAGATCAGCAGCATCACACAGATCGCACGAGAAGAGATCGTGACATCCATGGAAGCAAGCAGTGAAGTAGAATCTTTACACCAACCTGCGTACCAGAAAGATGGAAGCGAAATTCTTCTGATGGAAAAATTATCAAAGGAAGGAAATGAGACAGAGAAAGTGATCGACCATGTATTACTACATCAGGCGATGAAACATTTGGAAGAACGAGAACGACAGATCATCCAATATAGATATTTTGATGGAAAGACACAGCAGGAGATCGCTGGATTATTTCATATTTCCCAAGTGCAGGTTTCAAGAATGGAAAAAAAGATTTTAAAAAAGCTAAAAAGACAAATGGTTGGAAAATTTTGAAAAATATGCTAAAATGAAAAAAACAATACAAATCTGAACCGATCGTTAAAGGATAGTTCATCCATTTTCCCAGGTAAAAGGAGAAAGAATCAATATGACATATGAAAAAAAATCGGTGATCGAATTGCGTGAAATTGCAAAAGAAAGAAAGATCAAAGGGATTTCAACATTAAAGAAGAAAGAATTAATTGAGACATTAGAAAAATATGATCAAGAGAATTATAAAGAAGTAAAATCTAAAGAAGAAACTCATGGAGAGCATCAGGGAAGAAAGCATTATCAGAAGGAATTCCCTAAAAATATCAAGAGCCTGGACAGTGGACAGAAAGCACATGGAATTCTGGAAGTTATGCCGGATGGTTATGGATTTATTCGTTGTGAAAATTATCTTCCAGGAGAAAATGATATTTATGTTTCCCCTGCACAGATTCGTAAGTTCAATTTAAAAACAGGAGATATCTTAACAGGTGCGATCCGCATCAAAACACAGAGTGAGAAATTCAGTGCGTTGTTATTTGTGGAATCTGTCAATGGATATGAGCCAGAGATGGCAGCAAGAAGACAGCATTTTGAAGATCTGACCCCAATCTTTCCACACGAAAGACTAAGCATGGAAACAGAGAAATCATCCATTCCAATGCGTATGGTCGATCTGTTATCGCCAGTTGGAAAAGGTCAGAGAGGAATGATCGTATCACCTCCAAAGACAGGAAAGACAACTTTGTTAAAACAGATGGCACAAAGTATCAGCAAGAATTATAAAGATATCAAATTGATCGTATTATTAATTGATGAGAGACCAGAAGAAGTTACAGATTTTAAGGAATCTATCGAAGGAAAGAATGTTGAAGTTATCTATTCTACATTTGATGAATTACCAGAACATCACAAGAGAGTATCAGAGATGGTATTAGAACGTGCAAAACGTCTGGTAGAACATAAAGAAGACGTTGTGATCCTTTTAGACAGTATCACAAGGCTGGCAAGAGCCTATAACCTTACAGTACCACCAAGTGGAAGAACATTAACTGGTGGACTTGATCCCGCAGCACTCTACATGCCAAAGAAATTTTTCGGTGCAGCCAGAAATATGAGAGAGGGCGGAAGTTTAACGATTCTTGCAACAGCACTTGTTGAGACAGGAAGCAAGATGGACGATGTGATCTTTGAAGAATTCAAAGGAACCGGTAACATGGAATTAGTTCTAAACCGCAAACTCGCAGAGAAGAGAATCTTCCCAGCTGTTGATATCGCCAAATCAGGAACAAGAAGAGAAGAATTATTACTTACAAAAGACGAGAGAGAAGTTGTCACAGCACTCCATAAAGAATTATCTGGAAATCGCTCCGAAGAATTTATGGAACAGATGCTTGATCTATTCAAGAGAACCAAGGACAACAAAGAGTTTGTCGCATTAACAAAAAGATCTTTATTAAGAAAATAAAAAAATGTTTGCAATTTCAAATAAATTGTGATAGAATAAAAAAGCTGTTTATTAAACAAGAAATGACGAAAGTCAAAGTATGTAAATGTTGGCAAAATCCAACAAATT